>SAMEA104404100__coassemble_974_pt1 | contig 28270 bp, 20 predicted proteins | sample SAMEA104404100__metabat2_high_PE_071 | metagenome-assembled genome bin SAMEA104404100 (sample SAMEA104404100) | Balaenoptera acutorostrata
ACAAAATTTATAGAAAAACTTTATTTCAAAAATAAAAAGTGATGGTCTAGACCCTAAAAGTATTGTTGCAACTGTTCGACAAGCTGAATTATTTATTATTGGTGTCACTATTATTGCTTCTATTCCAATTTCTGCAAATGCACCTGCAGAATTACTTGTTGGACCTTCTTTGGTTAAACCAATGGGTGAAAAGTTTGGTTTGTCTCCTGCAAGACGGGCAAATTTAATGGATTGTGCTGTTTGTACCATCTTCTTTATTTTACCTTGGCATATTGCTGTTGCTGTATGGTATTCTGCTATTGTTACAGCTTGTAATACATGGGGATTGACTGCACCTTCAATTAGTGCTGCATTTGTTAATCCTTATTCATGGAGTTTATTATTTGTGTTACTTTTCTCTGCAATAACTGGCTGGAATAGAAAAATGATAGCTGGTTTTGTAAAAGACAAATAATTTAATAAGTTAAAAGGTTATTATGTAGTTTAAATTTATAATAAATTGATAACAAATAAAATTCTATGATAAAATGAAAGGGAACTTTTTCAAAAGTTCTTCTCTCAAAAAATAAAAAAAGGAGCAATTTCTTGCTCCTTTTTTTATAGTTATTCCATTTTATTAATCTTGATCGAGGTCAATTAAGATTGGACTTTCTTCAAGTTCTACTAAGAACTTATCAGGTCTTTCTTTTTGATCTGGAACATTAATATCTTGGTGAACATATTCACGGTAACCAGTACCAGCAGGAATAAGACGACCAACAATAACGTTTTCTTTAAGACCACGAAGAGAGTCTTGTTTACCCTTGAGTGAAGCTTCTGTAAGAACTTTAGTTGTTTCTTGGAAGGAAGCAGCTGCAACCCATGAAAGGGAAGAAAGTGAAGCTTGTGTAATACCAAGAACAAGAGGTTCAGCAGTAGCTGGGGTACGACCTTCTTTCATTACTTTTTGGTTTTCTTCTCTGAATTCAGCTTTATCAACTTGTTCTCCAATAAGGAAAGTTGTATCACCTGGATCAAGAATAGAAACTTTTTTAAGCATTTGACGCACAATTACTTCAATGTGTTTATCGTCAATAGCAACACCTTGGAAACGGTAAACTTCTTGAATTTCATCAACAAGGTAACGAGCAAGGTGTTTTTCACCACGAGTTCTAAGAATATCATGGAGTTCTGGGTGTCCTTCTGTAAGAAGATCACCAGCATCTACAAAGTCGCCGTCAGCAACAATGATATGTTTACCTTTAGGAATAAGATATTCTTTTGCTTCGCCAGTATCAGGACGAACAACAATTTTTCTTTTACCTTTGGATTCACCAGAAAATTCAATAGAACCAGCAATTTCAGAAACAACAGCCATATCTTTAGGTTTACGAACTTCAAAGAGTTCTGCAACTCGAGGAAGACCACCTACGATATCCTTTGTTTTTGAAGATTCACGTGGTTTACGAGCGATAATATCACCAGCAGCAATACTTTGACCATCTTTTACCATCAAGATAGCACCAACAGGCATGGTATATGTTGCAGCAGCTGCAACATGGCCTGCTTGACCTGGACGGTTTTTAATTACGCCATTTTCATCTGTAACAGAAAGAGCAGGACGATAATTAGTGGTACGATAGTCAATAATGGTTTGTGAAGTTTGGTGAGTTGCTTCGTCCATTTTATCTTGAACAGTTTTACCTTCAATAATATCAGAGAAACGGATAATACCTTCTACTTCTGATACATAAGGTTCAACTGATGGATCCCATTCTGCAAGTTTATCACCTTTGTTAACAACTTGTTGGTCAGTAACAAAAAGTCTTGCACCATTTGGAAGAATGTATTTTTCAACTTCACGACCTTGATCGTCAATAATGCTTACTTGTCCACTCTTACCAAGAACAGTGGTAATACCTTCTTTATTAACAACGCTACGAACACGAGAAAGTACAATGTTACCAGAGTATTGAGCAAAGTAACTTGATTGTTCTACTTTACGAGAAGCAGTACCACCAATGTGGAAGGTACGCATGGTAAGCTGTGTTCCTGGTTCACCAATGGATTGAGCAGCAATAGTACCAACAGTTTCGCCTACGTTTACAAGGTGTCCACGTGCAAGGTCGCGACCGTAACATTTAGCACAAATACCACGTTCAGCTTGGCAAGTAAGAGCAGAACGAATAGTAACAGTAGAAATACCAATTTCTTCGAGTTTTTCGCCAACTTCTTTTGTAACAAGAGTATTTTCAGGGAAAACAAGTTCTCTTGTAGCTGGGTGGTAAACAGGATAAAGCAAGGTTCTACCAAGAATACGTTCTTTAAGGCTAAGTTTTACGTCTGTACCGTCCATAAGAGCTGACATTTCAATACCGTCAACTGTTCCACAATCTTCCATAGAAACAATAACATCTTGAACAACGTCAACAAGACGACGGGTAAGGTAACCAGAGTTAGCTGTTTTTAATGCTGTATCTGCAAGACCTTTACGTGCACCGTGTGTGGAGGTGAAATATTGTAACACAGTAAGACCTTCACGGAAGGAAGATGTAATAGGTGTTTCAATAATATCCCCAGAAGGTTTTGCCATAAGACCACGCATACCAGCAAGCTGTCTCATTTGGTCAGCGTTACCACGAGCACCAGAGTTACTCATCATAAAGATTGGGTTAAAGCTGATGTCTTCTTTTACTTCGCCTTTAGCATTTTCAACTCTATCAACAGAAATTTCTTTTACCATTTCTTTAGAAACAGCGTCTGTTGTATTTGTCCAAACGTCGATAACTTTGTTATATTTTTCTGTTCTTGTGATAATACCATCACGGTATTGACGAGTAATATCATCAACTTCGTCTTGTGCTTTATCAATAATAGATTTTTTGCGTGAAGGAATAATCATATCTTTCACACCAATGGTTACGCCAGCACGGGTTGCAAATTCATAACCAACAGCTTTAAGACGGTCACAAAGAATAACAGTAGCTTTAATACCAGAAAGCTCATAACAAATACTTACTAATTTACCAATGGTTTTTTTAGTAAGAATTGTATTTACTTCTTTAAAAGGTAATGTGTGTGGAAGTCTTTCCCAAACAAGAATACGTCCTACTGTGGTATCAGCAAGTTCACCATCTTCCATACGAACTTTAATACGAGCATGAAGACCAACAGTTCCAGCATCAAAAGCAGCTTCTACTTCCCAAGGTCCGCAGAAAATCATGCCTTCGCCTTTTTCAAAGGAACGGTCAACAGTCATATAATAAAGACCTAAAACAATATCCTGTGATGGAATAATAACAGGGTTACCGTTTGCTGGTGAAAGAATGTTGTTTGTACTCATCATAAGTACACGGCATTCAATTTGTGCTTCCACAGAAAGTGGAACGTGTACAGCCATTTGGTCACCGTCAAAGTCTGCGTTATAAGCAGTACATACAAGAGGGTGAAGTTGAATAGCTTTACCTTCAACAAGAAGTGGTTCAAAAGCTTGAATACCTAAACGGTGAAGGGTCGGAGCACGGTTCAAGAGAATAGGATATTCACGAACAACTTCGGATAAAATATCCCATACTACAAGATCTTCTCTTTCCACCATTTTCTTTGCACTTTTAATAGTGGACGCATGACCACGTTTTTCAAGTTCAGAGTAAATGAATGGTTTGAATAACTCAAGAGCCATTTTCTTTGGTAAACCACATTGGTGCAACTTAAGGTTTGGACCAACAACAATAACGGAACGACCTGAATAGTCAACACGTTTACCAAGAAGGTTTTGACGGAAACGACCTTGTTTACCTTTAATCATATCTGATAAAGATTTTAAAGGACGACCATTAGTACCTGTGATAGCACGACCACGACGACCGTTATCGAAAAGAGCGTCAACTGCTTCTTGGAGCATACGCTTTTCGTTACGGATAATAATATCAGGAGCACCAAGTTCTTTTAAACGTTTTAAACGGTTGTTACGGTTAATAACACGGCGATATAAATCGTTTAAATCAGAAGTTGCAAAGCGTCCACCATCAAGAGGAACAAGAGGACGTAAATCTGGTGGAATAACTGGAATAACTTCCATAATCATCCATTCAGGTTTATTATCACTTTCAAGAAAAGCTTCTACAACTTTTAAACGTTTGGTGAGTTTTTTCTTTTTGGTTTGGCTTTTTGTTGTTTGAGATTCTTCACGAAGTTCAGCACGTAAAGCTTCAAGATTAATTTCTCTTAAAAGTTCATGTACAGCTTCTGCACCCATGCCAACACGTAAAGCATCTTCACCAAAACGTTCAATAACTTGATAATAATGGTCTTCAGAAATTACTTGTAATTTAGCAAGGTTAGTAGAACCTGGATCTAAAACAACAAAGGAATCAAAATATAAAACCTTTTCCAAATCATTCATGGTCATATCAAGGAGCATGCCAATTTTTGATGGAAGGGTTTTTAAGAACCAGATATGAGCAACAGGAGCAGCAAGTTCAATGTGTCCCATACGTTCACGACGAACTTTAGAAGCAATAACTTCAACACCACATTTTTCGCAGACAATGCCACGATGTTTCATGCGTTTATACTTACCGCAGTTACATTCATAGTCTTTTACTGGACCAAAGATTTTAGCACAAAAAAGACCGTCTCTTTCTGGTTTGAAAGTACGATAGTTAATGGTTTCTGGTTTTTTCACTTCACCAAAAGACCACTCACGAATATTTTCTGGAGAGGCAATGGTGATTTGAATAGATTTTAAGTTGCGAATATTAGTTACACCGGTATTTGCGTTGCTACGCACGGAGAACAAATCGTCCAAACTCATCTTTTTCTCCCTTTTTCAGGGTTAATGGTGGGCTTTTTGCCCACCATAGGACCTATATATAAATCGCTTAATTGCGAACCAATTATTATTCTTCTTCGTAACCTAAAGCAGGTTGTGAGAAGCTAGAGCGTTTTGGGCGTTTTTTGCCTTCTTCTTGGTGAAGATTTACATTAAGACCAAGGCTCATAAGTTCTTTTACAAGAACGTTGAAAGATTCAGGCAAGCCAGCTTCTAAGAAGTTATCACCTTTTACAATCTTTTCATACATTTTCACACGACCAGCAACGTCGTCTGATTTTACTGTTAAAAATTCTTGTAAGAGGTAAGAAGCACCATAAGCTTCTAATGCCCAAACTTCCATTTCCCCAAGTCTTTGACCACCAAATTGAGCCTTACCACCAAGAGGTTGTTGGGTAACAAGAGAGTAAGGACCAGTTGAACGAGCGTGAATTTTTTCGTCAACTAAGTGGTGGAGTTTGAGGTAATACATAACACCTGTTGTTACACGGTTTTGGAAAGCTTCACCAGTTCTGCCGTCATAAAGCACACTTTTACCGTCATTAGGTAAACCTGCTCTTTCAAGCCAAGACCAGATTTGTTCTTCTCTAGCACCGTCAAATACAGGGGTTTTTGTTACAATACCTTTTCTAAGTTCAGAAACAGCTTTCTTAAAGGTTTCATCGTCCATGCTATCAACTAAAGCGTCCATATCAAGACCGTCCATTTCAGTTGAGAAAATGTCTTTTACTTCCTTACGAACAGTATCTAAAGCTGTTCCATTATCAATCATATCAGCTAATTGAATACCAAGTTCTTTTGCTGCCCAACCAAGGTGGGTTTCTAAGATCTGACCGATATTCATACGTGAAGGCACACCAAGTGGGTTCAAAACAATATCCACAGGACGACCATCTGCAAAGAATGGCATATCTTCTTCAGGAAGAATACAAGATACAACCCCTTTGTTACCGTGGCGACCTGCCATTTTGTCCCCAACAGAAAGTTTACGTTTAACAGCAATGTAAACTTTTGCCATTTTAATTACGCCAGGAGGTAAGTCATCTCCTTCTGTAACTTTTTCACGTTTTGCATCATAAAGTTTTTTAATAATGTCAACTTGTCTATCGTATGCATCAAGCATATTAGCGATTTCTTCGTTAACATGTGTATCTTTAAACGCAGCAACAAGCTTTTTGATAGGAAGTTCTTCCATGATTTCCCATGTAAGAATATCCCCACGTTTTGCAAGAACTTCATCTTTGCGTTTACCTTGCAATTCAATAGCAAGTTCAACACCTTCACAAAGAGGACGCATACGTTCACGAGTACGGTTTGTTAATGCACGAATATGATCTGCTTCTTTTTTATCTAATTTTGCTATTTCGTAATTTTCAATTTCATGTGTTCTTTCGTCTTTTTCACCAGAACGACGATTGAAAAGTTTTACGTCAATAACAGTACCTTCGATTCCTGGAGGTACTTTTAAAGAAGTATTTTTCACATCACGAGCTTTATCACCAAAGATAGCACGTAAAAGCTTTTCTTCTGGGGTAAGTTGTGTTTCACCTTTTGGAGTGATTTTACCAACCAAAATATCATCAGGCTTTACAGGTGCACCAATACGGATAACACCACTTGTATCTAAGTTTCTAAGCATTTCCTCGCTTACGTTTGGAATATCGCGAGTAATTTCTTCAGGTCCAAGCTTGGTATCACGAGCAACAACTTCAAATTCTTCAATGTGTACAGAAGTATAAATATCTTCTTTTACCATTTTTTCAGAAATAAGAACAGAGTCTTCGTAGTTAAAACCACACCAAGGCATAAATGCTACGGTTAAGTTTTTACCAAGAGCAAGTTCCCCATTATCAATACCAGGACCGTCTGCTAAAATATCACCTTTTTTGAAGCGTTGACCAGGAACACAACTAGGTTTTTGACCAAAGCAGGAGTTTTGGTTTGATTTATGGTATTTTAAGAGGTTATAGGTACGAATACCACCATAATTTTCTATATATAAATCATCATAAGCAACGATAACACGTTCAGCATCAGCATAACGAACAATACCATCGCCTTCTGCAACTAAACAAGCTCCAGAGTCGCGAGCAACATCAATTTCCATGCCAGTACCAACAAGTGGACGTTCTGCACGTAAAAGTGGAACTGCTTGACGTTGCATGTTTGAACCCATTAACGCACGGTTTGCGTCATCATGTTCAAGGAATGGGATAAGAGCTGCAGAAATAGAAACCATTTGACCTGGAGAAATATCCTGTAAGGTAATCTCTTCTCTACCAACTTGAAGAACATCACCGTCAGTGGAACGAGCAGTAATAAGTTCACCTTTAAGTGTTCCGTCAGGTTCAGTTGGAACGTTTGCTTGAGCAATGATTTGGTTTAATTCTCTTGTTGCGTCAACATGGATAATTTCATCTGTAACTTTACCGTCTTTAACAACACGATAAGGAGTTTCAATAAAACCAAATTCGTTAACTTTTGCGTAAGTGGTGAGAGAAACAATAAGACCAATGTTTGGTCCTTCAGGAGTTTCAATAGGACAAATACGTCCGTAGTGAGAGGAGTGAACGTCTCGAACTTCAAAGCCTGCACGTTCACGAGTAAGACCACCAGGTCCAAGAGCAGAAAGACGACGTTTATGTGTTACTTCTGACAAGGAGTTGGTTTGATCCATGAACTGTGAAAGCTGGCTAGTACCAAAGAATTCTTTAAGTACAGCAGCAACAGGTTTTGGGTTGATAAGATCGTGTGGCATAAGAGAGTTTACTTCTTGAATGCTCATACGTTCTTTAATTGCTCTTTCCATACGTACTAAACCAATACGATATTGGTTTTCAACTAATTCCCCAACAAGGCGAACACGGCGGTTACCAAGATGGTCAATATCATCAGCAGCAGCATGTGTATCTTTTAAATTCACAAGCACTTTCATTGCTGTAAGAATATCATTATCAGTTAAAATACGTAAGTTTGTATCTTCATTCATACCCAAACGTTGGTTGATTTTATAACGACCAACAGAGGATAAATCGTAATAGTCAATATTACGGAAAAGATTATCAAAGAAAGTTGCTGCAATTTCAGGTGTAGGAGGAGAGCTTGGGCGAAGTCTACGATAAATTTCTTCTTGTGCTTTTTCTTGGCTAACTGTTTTATCAAGAGCTAAGGTATCACGAATAGAAGAAGAAGTATCAGCACCACGAGTATAAAGAATTTGAATATCTTTAATACCAGCTTCTGTTATTTCAGCAAGAAGACCAGCTGTAATTTCATCACCAGCTTCAGCAAAAATTTCACCTGTGCTTGGATTTACAATATCACTTGCTAAGAAAAGACCTAAAATTGAAACTGGATCTACTTCTAAGTATTCTCTACCAGAATCGCAAAGGTTACGCCAATCACGAGTGGTCATAACTTTGCCTTCTTTTATGAGAACTTTACCGTCATTATCAACAACTTCTCTAAAGCAAGGTTCTTTACGATACATTTCTCTTTGTATTTTCCAAAGAACTTTATTGTTTTCAAGACGGTATTCTTCTTTTTTATAGAAGGTATCCAAAATTTGTGTTTTATCCATGCCCATTGCTTTTAAAAGCACTGTTGCAGGCATTTTACGACGACGGTCTATGCGAACATAGAGAATGTCTTTATGGTCAAAGTCAAAATCAAGCCAAGATCCACGCATAGGGATAACACGGCAAGAATATAAAACTTTATGTGATGTGTGAGTTTTTCCGCCGTCATGCTCAAAAATGATACCAGGTGAACGTTGTAATTGGTTAACAATAACACGTTCTGTACCGTTAATAATAAAAGTACCTTTTTCAGTCATAAGTGGCAAAGTACCAAAATAAATGTCTTGTTCTTTGCCGTCGCGGAATGTGCGGTTGCCTGTTGCTTCATCCACATCATAAATATCCAATCGTACACGAAGACGAATAGGAGCTTCATAAGTAAGACCTTTAGAAATACATTCTGCTTGGTCATACTTAGGTTCGCTAATGTCATAGCTAATATATTCTAAGCTAGCTGTACGATTAAAGTCTTCAATAGGAAATACAGAACGGAATACACCTTCAAGACCTTCATCAGGCAAACGTTCTTTTCTTCCTTCTTGTAAGAAGACTTTGTAGGAATCCACCTGTAAATTTAAAAGGTGGGGGATTGGGATGGAAACCTTGATTTTACCGAATTGCTTCGTTAATTGGCCCATTACTTTACCTCAGAAATGGCTTGGTCCTACGGATTTGTAGGAAAATTCTACCAAAAAAAGATTTTCTTGGCAGGCGGGGTTACGCTAAAACAACACGAAAAAGCCCCCAGCTTTAACAAACTTAAGGCTAGGAGATAAAATTTCATGCATTCTTAGTATCTGTTTGAATTGTTTGCACAATTTCTTTTTATAATATACTCCAACTCATTATATTAGAATAGGAATTTGTAAAAATAGCTTTTTTTTATGAAATACGCAAGCTTTTTTTTATAAAATATTAATTTTTAATAAAAAAATTAAAAACATATTACAAGAAGTAAATTTTAAAAATTGTGAGAAAAAAAGCTTTTTTTTTACAAAAAATTATAAAAAAGCATTTTTTTGTGCATTTCTTTGTGATATTTTACCCAATAGTTGACACAAAACTGAAAGATAGATAAATTTTTAATACTTTGCTTAGTAAAATGTTAAAAATAAGTCATTTTTGCATTATTTTTTTCTTTGTTATACAAAAAAGCAAGTGGTAAAATTTACCCAAAAGGGGTTGTTATGAAATTTGATTCAGTTAAAAAGATGGTGGTAGTGGTCTGTGGCTTGATAGCTTTTTCGGCTGTTCAAGCTAGTGCAGATGATTCAGAAAATGAACGTTATCCTTTTGGGGTTACTCCTAACAAGATGATGGGTATTACTATGAAAGATGGCGACAAATTGCATGATTTGCACGTTGCAAAATTAGAAGCAATGGGTAAGGACTGTACAGTTTGTCATATTAATGATGATTATGAAAGTTTTATGGGATTAAATGCTGTGCAAGGACAAGATGAAAAAATGGCATATGTTCATGAAAACTGTACAAGCTGTCATGTTGAAATGGGTGGACCTAGAATTACTTCTTGCCGTAGCTGTCATAATGTAGCTTATAAAGCAAATTAATTGGGAGAAATTTATTATGATGAATTTTATTTATGGTCCGCTTTTATATTTTTCTATTGCTGTATTTTTTGTAGGTATGCTTTATAATGTTGTAAAATACATTATGGGTTTAAGCCAAAAACTTGATAGAGTAGCATATAAAGCTCATTGGGGTAAAGGATTAGTTGGGGCATTTCTTTCTATCATTAAATGGATGATTCCTGGTGGTACACGTGGTTGGAGAGTTCGTCCTATTACAACTTTTGTTTTTTTCTTATTCCACTGTGGAGCTATTTTACTTCCTTTTTTCCTTTTACAACACGCTGTTATTATCGAAAATATGTTTGGTATTAGTCTTCCAACTTTACCAACAGCACTTGCTGATACATTAAGTGTTATGTCTATTATTGGGCTTGTTGGTTTGGCTGTTCGCCGTATAACTGTTTCTTATGTTCGTGCTTTAACAACACCTTATGATTGGTTTATTTTAATTCTTGCAGCTTTACCTTTTGTAACAGGTGTAATGTTCCGTTTTAGTACTTCTACTTATGAATGTTGGGAAATTATTCATATTATAAGTGCTGAAATCTTTCTTATTTTAGCACCATTTACAAAATTAAATCACATGGTTTTATATTTTATGAGCCGTGCACAAATTGGTATGGATTTTGCCATTAAACGTGGTGGTCAAAATCGTGGACCTGCATTCCCTTGGTAAGATATTAATTTATATTTTTGGTAAGATAATAATTTATATTTAAGGATAACCTAAGCATAGAAAGGAGCTTAATATGCCTGAAGGTATTTACTGTAAAAGAGAACCTATCACAACTGAAGAAGGTGTAAAACATCTTCTTAGTGATAAAGGTGGGCAACAATATTATAAAGAAATGGAAAATCTTGAAGTTGATACTGAAATGCTTCGTAAAGATTTAGAAGAAACTTGCCATTCACGTACTCGTACTTGGCTTGAAATGTGTGCTCACTGTGGAATGTGTGCTGAAAGCTGTTTTTTATATACAGCTAATAATAATGATCCAAAACAAATTCCTTCTTATAAAATTCAACATACTTTAGGTGAAATGCTTCGCCGTAAAGGAAATGTAGATACAAAATTCATGCTCCATGCAATGGACGTTGCTTGGAGTCAATGTACCACTTGTAACCGTTGTGCGTTATACTGTCCTTATGGTATTGATACTGGTGTTATGATTAGTTATTTGCGTGGGCTCTTATTTAAACAAGGTTTTGTGCCATGGGAACTTAAAATTGGTTCTGGTATGCACCGTGTTTATGGCGCACAAATGGACGTTACAAGTGAAGATTTTGTGGATACTTGTGAATGGATGGTAGAGGAAAACGAAGAAGAATGGCCAGGTCTTGAAATTCCTATTGATAAAGAAGATGCTGACATTATGTATGTTATCAATGCCAGAGAAGTTAAACACTATCCAAATGACCTTGCAGAAGCAGCTATTTTATTCCATATTGCTGGTGAAAATTGGACAATGCCAAGTGTAGGTTGGGATACAACTTCTCTTACTATGTATGCTGGTGACTGGGAAGGTTGTAAGCAAAATGTTGAACGTGTTTATGATGCTGTAAAACGTTTAAGACCTAAAACTATTGTTGCAACTGAATGTGGACATGCTTTCCGTGCTACTGCTATTGAAGGTCCTTATTGGGTTGGTGTTGAAAATGGTGAAGCTCCTGTTCGTTTTATGCATTATGTTGAATGGGCAGCAGAAGCTTTAAAATCAGGTAAATTAAAAATTGATCCTGCAAAGCGTATTAAAACACCTGTAACATTGCAAGATCCTTGTAACTATGTGCGTAACTATGGTTTATCTGAAGCAACTCGTACTATTATGAGTTATATTGCTGAAGATTTCCATGAAATGACTAATAATAGAGAACATAACTATTGCTGCGGTGGTGGTGGCGGATTTAATGGTATTGGCCGTTACCGTACAGAACGTAATATTGGTTTGCGACCAAAATTACAACAAATTAAAGATACAGGTTGTAATTTGGTTGTTGCTCCTTGTCATAACTGTTGGGACGCTATTCGTGATATGAAAGAAGTTTATGAAGAAGAAGCTAAAGATATAGAATGGAGCTTCATTAAACCTCTTTTACTTGAAATGGTAATTGTTCCTGATCACTTAAAACCAAAAGCTGATGAAGAATAATTGTTTTTAAATGAAAAATTTTATTCTCATAACGTATAGTTTTTAATAAAAAAATCTCTTTGAAGAAATTCAAAGAGATTTTTTTTTGCTCTATTATTATAATGTTATTAATAATTACTTTCCTAATTTAGGACAATATTTATATAATATCATTGAATTAAAAAATAAAAATAAAATAATTTTACATAGTAAATAGGAAAAATATTTTGATTATAAAAGTTTTTTTGATTAAAAAGTTTTGAGGGGAGAGTTTGAGAGGGGAACGTTTTCAAAAGTTCTCCTCTCAAAAAAGTTGATAAAAAAAGCAAGTTATTACAATTTTTTGAGTTGTCTGTATAATGTTGCTAAACTAATACCTAATTGTTGTGCAATCATTTTTTTTGCACTAAGACTTGAACCATAATTATTTAGTAATTCTTTTAGAATTTCTTTATTTGTTTGTAATGAAAGTTTGTATGGATTTTCTATTTGTTTAGTTTTATTAGCAAAAGCAAATCTTGTTTCAAAAATTTCTGATGTTAATAAATCATTTTCACAAAAACAAATACCGTATTCAATAAAGTTTTTTAATTCTCGTATGTTTCCTGGCCAATGATAATTGCAAAATGTTTTTAATAATTCTTTTGAAATAGAGATATTGCAATTATTTTCTCTATTATATTGATCTAAAAAGAAATGAACAAGTAAAGGTATATCATCAAGTCTTTCTCGTAGTGGTGGAATAAAAAGAGGAATAACATCTAGGCGATAAAAAAGGTCTTCTCGAAAAGTTCCTTTATCAACTTGTTCTCTAAGGTTTTTATTACTTGCAGCAATAATTCTTACATCAAGTTGTATGGGATTATTAGAACCAACGCGTCTAATTTTAAAATTTTGTAAGGTGCGTAATATTTTTGCTTGCATAGCTAAGGGCATTTCTCCAGCTTCATCAAGAAAAAGAGTTCCTTCGTTTGCTGTTTCAAGTAAGCCATGTTGCCCGTTTTTTCTTGCACCTGAAAAAGCACCTTCTTCATAACCAAAAAGTAGACTTTCCATAAGAGATTCTGGAATTGCACCGCAGTTTACAGCAACAAATTCTTTATGTTTTCTATTACTTTGTTCGTGAATAGCAAAAGCAACAAGTTCTTTTCCTGTTCCAGATTCACCGTGTATGAGAACGCTTGCATTTGTTTTAGCAACTTTTTTTATCTGTATACGTAATTTTTCTATTGCTGTACTTTTTCCTATAATTTTCATATTACACCTTTTATATAAAGAAAATTCTCACAATTAGAAATAAGAATAAATTTATAAGAATAATAATAAAAAAGATATGTAATTTCAATAGTATTATCATAATAATTCTCATTATGAGAAAAAAATGAAAAAAATAAGAATTAATGATTATTTGGTTATCAAGTATAATGATTTAATTAAAATAAAGCAATAAAAAAGAAATAAAATATAAAAGTATTTTTATAATATATTGATATATTTATAATTTTATTTAATAAAAAATTATTTATAAAAAATGGCATATTATTTGAAAAAGGAAAAATACACGCGTGTAAAAAAATATAAAAACAATAAATTATGAAAAAAAGATTTATTGATGGAGATTGAAATGGAATGGAATGAAGAAGTTGTGCAAAGAGTTCGTGGAGCAATGCGTGATAGAGCAAGAGTTTTAGCTTGTATGTGTGATGAGCTTTTTGATATATTACCTGCAGAAGAAGCAGAAAAAAGAGCTAGAAAAGCAATCACAAAATATGGCTGTATTCGTGCCCAAAGAGATGGGCATAAGATAACTCCTGATGAATGGACAGATATTCATTATAGAGATATGGGAGGTGTTTTTGAAACAGAAATTACTAAAAATGATGAATATGCAGAAATGAGAATGCATTATTGTCCTCTTTTAGAAGAATGGAAAGACTTAGGTTTGTCTAAAGAAAAACAAGACCTTTATTGTGATATTGCAATGGAATTAGATAGAAATAGAGCAGATCAACATGGTATACCATGTGATATTGTTGAGCGTTTGGGAAAAGGTGATAGTTTTTGCAGAGTTAGACTTTGGAAAAAGAAACCAGCTTAACGTTTGAAAAGCTATGGGGAGATTTTATCTCCCCAATAAGCGGAGGAAATATGAGCTTTCATAAAGATGTTATTTCAGGCTGTTTTATTCTTTTTTTGTGTTGCATTGGAGCATATAGTGTAATGCAACTTTCATCAACAGAAACAGGACAATTAGTTGGACCAGCAACGTTACCTAAAATATCATTATTTGCACTTGCAATTTGTGCAATAATATTAATACTACGAGGTTTATTTAAAGATAAAACACAAGAGGAAGCAAAATATAATTTTTGTATAAAATCAATTGGTTTTTATCTCTTTTATTTATTGTATTTAATTGCAATGGTAAAAATTGGCTCTTATGTTCTTTCTCAAAATTGGATTAGAATACCTTTTGGTGGTGGTTTTGTTATTTCCACATTAGTATTTTTGTTAATAGCATTACCAGTTCTTGGAAGGAAAAAACCTTTAGAAATAATAAGCATAGCTGTTATTACAACAACTATACTTCTTATTGCTTTTGGAATATTCTTTAAAATTCTTCTTCCATAATGGAGTGCTTATGTTAGATATTTTTGTAGGTTTTCAACAAGCATTAACTCCAGGTGCTATTATTGCATGTGCTATTGGTACAGCATTAGGTATTATTTTTGGTTCATTACCCGGATTAACAGCAGCTATGGGAGTTGCATTATTAATTCCTTTATCTTTTGGAATGCCAACGGTTGAAGCTTTTTCAATGTTGCTTGGTATGTATTGTGGAGCTATTTATGGTGGCTGTATTTCTGCTATTTTAGTGGGAACACCAGGTACAGTGGCTGCTGCTGCAACAGTTTTGGAAGGTCCAAAATTAACAGCAAAAGGGCAATCATTAAAAGCTCTTGATATGGCTACTTGGGCATCATTTATTGGCGGTATGTTAAGTGGTTTAGCTTTATTAGGCTGTGCACCATTATTAGCTATGGCTGCTATGAAGTTTGGAGCAGCAGAATATTTCGCATTATCAGTTTTTGCATTAACAGTTGTTGCATCTTTTTCTTCAGGAAATATGGTTAAAGGTATTGCAGCAGCTTTTGCTGGGTTATTTATTTCAACCATTGGTATTGATCCTATTTCAGGAGATTTTAGAAATACTTTTAATCTTCCAAATCTTTTTAATGGTGTTTCACTTGTTCCTGCTTTAGTTGGATTATTTGCTGTTTCACAAGTTATTTTATCTTTAGAAGATATTTTTAAAGGACAATATAATATTGTGAAATATGGACAAGTTTCTAAAAAAGGCTTGTCATTAAAAGAATTATGGAAAGAAAAAATAAATTTACTTCGTTCTTCAGCTCTTGGTACTATAATAGGTATTATTCCAGCAACTGGGGCAAGTGCAGCTTGTTTTATAGCGTATGGGGAAGCTAAACGTTTTTCTAAAACGCCAGAAGCTTTTGGAACAGGAACATTAGAAGGTATTGCTGCAACAGAAAGCTCTAATAATGCTGTAACAGGTGGAGCTTTAATACCAATGATGGTTTTAGGCGTTCCCGGTGATGTTCTAACAGCTATTTTGTTAGGAGCATTAATGATACAAGGTTTAGTTCCAGGACCATTATTATTTAGTAATCATAGTGAAGTTGTAAGTGGAATTTTTGCTAGTTTCTTTGTTGCACAAGTTGTTATGCTTATATTGGGGCTTATTGCTGTTAGAATTGCAGGAAAAATTGTAAATGTTCCAACTCCTATTCTATTGCCATTAGTTTTAACATTATGTGCCATTGGTAGCTATGCAACAAATAATTTATCTTTTGATTTATGGATAATGTTTGTTTTTGGTTTTGTAGGTTATTTAATGTTAAAAGCAGATATTCCTCAACCCCCAATGCTTTTAGCCATAATTTTAGGTCCAATTGCTGAATCTAATTTTAGAAGAACATTAGAAATTTCTAGAAATGATCTTAGTGTGTTTATCACAAGTCCTATTGCAGCTATTATTCTTATTGTAAGTATAATTATCGTAATTAAAGTTGGTTATGATGAATATCGTAAAAATAAAGCTACAAAAAATATAACGCATTAATGTTTAGTAAGGAGTAAATTATGAAGTTACGATTAAGTGCCTGTTTATTGCTGATGTTTTTAGGGGTATTTGGCTTTGTTACAAATGGTAAAGCAGAAAATTTTCCTAACAGACCAATTACTCTTATTATGCCTTTTGGAGCAGGAAATGCTCCAGATACTGCAGCTAGAATTATAGCTGAATATTTACAACAAAAACACGGTATTACTTTGCTAGTTACAAGTAAAGCTGGTGGAAGTGGTATTCCTGCAATGTTAGAATTAGCTCATGCTAGACCTGATGGTTATACTATCAGTTTAACTTCTGCGAACGTATTAACTGTTGTTCCTCAAGCAAAGCCTTGTGGTTTTACCTATAAAGATTTTGCTCCAATTTCACAAATTGCTAATTTTACAATGGGCTGGGGAGTATTAGCTTCTTCTGATATTAAAAGTGTTGATGATTTAATGCAAAAAGCTAAGGAATTTCCAAAAAAATATAGTGTTGGTAGTCCTGGTGCGTTAACTGCACAACGCTTTTTCCATACACAATTAATGAAACATTTTCCAGAATCAGATTTACCTTATGTTGCGTATAACGGTGGAGCAGAGCTTGTAACAGCATTGCTTGGTAAACATATTGAAGTTGCATATACACCTGTTTCAAACTTTACACCACATGGTGATACTATTCGAATTATTGCTGTATCAAAAGAAGAACGTGATCCTATGTATCCTGATGTACCAACTTTTGCAGAATTATATGATAAAAACTTAGTTTTTGACTCTGTATATGGAATAGTAGGTCCTAAAAATATTCCTGCTGATCGTATTGCTCGCTTAGATGCTTTATTCAAAGAAGCTTTAGAAGATCCTAGTGTACAAGAAAAAATGAAAAAAGTATTTGTAACCTATGATTATTTACCTGCAAAAGAATTTTCAGAAGTTTTAAAACAATATAATGATTTCTTTGCTGCACCAATTCAAGAATATTTAAAAGAACAAGCAAAGTAGTAGAGGATAGCATAATGCGTAAAGATTTTTTAGTAGCTTTATTAAAACGTATGGTAAAACCAGCTTTAGGCTGTACAGAACCTGCTGCAATTGCAATAGCTGTTTCTCGAGCTAATAAAGAAGTTTCTGGTGAAATAAAAAAAGTTTTAGTTCGCATGAGTGGAAATATTTTTAAAAATGCTCGTGGAGTGGGTATTCCAGGAACAACAGAATGTGGAATTGAATTTGCTATTGCTTTAGCCATAGCTTGTGGTAATTGGGAAAAAGGACTTGAAGTTTTTTCTGAAGTTGATGAAAAAGCAATTCAAGAAGCACACGCATTAATGGATAAAGGAATTATATTTGTTGAAGTGTGTGAAGATATGGGAAATTTTTATATTGAAGCAAATATTGAAGGTGATAATATTGTTCAAGCTGTCATTAAAAATGCCCATACAAATCTTGTTTATGTGGAAAACAACGGAAAATGTATTTATAAAAAAGAAGAACAAGAAGTTAATACAACACAAAAAGATGAACATGTTCCTTTATTAAAGGATATGACGTTACCAGAACTTAGAAAAAATATCGAAGAATTACCCTTAGAAGATATTGCTTTTCTTATAGCTGGTGTTCCAATGAATTATCGAATGGCTAAAATTGGAATTGAAGATAAGCTTGGACTTGCTTTAGGTAATGCCATAAAAGAATTAATGGAAGAAGGGCAAATAGAAAAAAATATGGTTAATACAGTAAAAATGTATGCTGCAGCAGCTGCTGATGCTCGTATGGCAGGTTTAAAAATGCCTGTTATGTCTAGTGCTGGTAGTGGCAATCATGGTATTACTGCAATTTTACCACCATATATTGTTTGTCAGGAAAAGAATTTTGATGAAGAAAAATTAATTCGTGCTTTGGCTTTTAGTCACCTTGTAACTATTGCTATAAAAGAATTTTCAGGTCCTCTCTCTCCTGTTTGTGGTTGTGCCATAGCAGCAGGTATTGGAGCTGCTGTTTCTATTGCTTGGTTATTAGATTGTGATGATAATCAAATTGCAGGAGTTATTAACTCAATGAGTGGGACGCTTGCAGGTTTGCTTTGTGATGGTGCAAAAGGTGGTTGTGCTTTTAAATTAGCAACAGCAGCAGGTGAGGCTGTTTTGTGTGCATTATTAGCAAAGAAAAATGTTTTTATTCATAATAATCAAGGTATTGTAGGTGTATGTCCTGAAACAACAATTCAAAATGTGGGTTATATTTGTACGCAAGGTATGAGTGCCGTAGATTCAACTGTTATTGGAGTTATGCTAGCTAATCAACATTAACTAATGAAAAAAGTAAAAAGTTTTTTAAGAAAATATGTTGTCAATTTTTTATGTTAATTGATAGCGTATATTATTAAAATAACTTTTTTTGAGAGAGGAACTTTTGAAAACGTTCCCCTCTTAAACTCTCCTCTTAAAACTTTTTAATCCAAAAGCTCTTTTGCGTACAAAAGAGCTTTTTTTATTATACTGTGTTAGTGTTATTTATTTATGTTTGTTTTAAAAATGTAATGAGATAAGAATAGAATAATTGTTTGGAAATTTAAGATAAAATAGAAAAATGGTAAGAAGATTAGTAACATTAATTTAGAAGTATGTTTTATAAGCATGGTTGGAAAATTGTAATATAATTTTTTATGGTTTTATCTTTTAAAAGTTTGTCAAAATTTTTTAATTTTTCTTATTTTCATATTTTTTAAAATAAGAGTTTTTTATTAACTATTTTTTTTGTAAGGTTTAGTTATGTAATAACTTGTAATACTTTATTATTTAATAACTTTTTTTAAAACATATTGTAATGATTAGAAAAAGTAATAATATTTTTGATAATAAAAAAATATTTAATAACATACTAAAGTTTAATGAAAAAATGACGAAAAAATATATGATAGTTTAATTAAAATTTTTGTACAAATTAAAGTCTAAAAAGCTTTGGTATTCAACGAAAAAGAGGGATAACTTAAAGTAAAATGTTAAGTTATCCCTCTTATTTTATTAAAAAAAGTCTAGATTTTTTCTTGCAATATTAAGGATTAATGTCTATTAATAACCTTACTTGATTCGTTTGAAGATTAAAGGGAATTTTTTATGTTACAGTTGGCAGAATTGCGTGCTTGGTGTCAAGACCTCACACAGCAATATGAATCTCTTTGGAGGCGTCTTTGACCTTAAAGGTAAAGAAGACGGGCTAAAGAAAATAGAGGAAATAATTTCTGCCCCTGATGCTTGGAATGATCAAGCAAAAATAACACCACTTCTTAAAGAAAAGCGCCAGTTGGAAGAAGAAGTTAAAGAATATAAAATTCTTGAAAAAGCTTATTCCGATATGCAAGAATGGCTTATTTTTGCAAGTGAAGGTGAAGAAGAAGCCTTACATTCACTTAATGATCAAGCAGAGCTTTTGCATAAGATATTAGATAATACGGAAATGGCAATTTTGCTTGCTGATGAATCAGATCATATGGACGCTATCATTGATATACATCCAGGAGCTGGTGGAACAGAGGCACAAGATTGGGCAGAAATGCTTGAACGTATGTATTTTCGTTATGCAGACAAGAAAAATTTTAAAGTTGAAATCTTGGACTATTTACCAGGTGAAGAAGCTGGAACAAAAAGTATTACTTTTCGTATACAAGGAAAAAATGCTTTTGGCTTTTTAAAAGGTGAAAAAGGTATTCATAGATTAATACGCATATCTCCTTTTGATTCTTCGGGAAGACGGCATACTTCTTTTGCTTCTGTTGATGTTATCCCTGATGTTAGTGATGATATTAATATTGTGATAAAAGAAGAGGACTTACGAATTGATGTGTACCGAGCTTCTGGTGCAGGTGGACAGCATGTAAATAAAACAGAATCAGCTGTTCGCATTACACATATTCCAACAGGAATTGTGGTACAATGTCAAAATGAAAAGTCTCAGCATAGCAATAAAGATTCTGCTATGCGAATTTTGAAATCAAGACTTTATGAACATGAACGTAATATCCGTGATGCAGCAAAACAAGCTGATTATGCGGGTAAAGATGCCATTGCATTTGGAAGTCAGATAAGAACATATACTATGCAACCCTATCGCTTAGTAAAAGATCATAGAACTTCTTGTGAAATGGGTGATGTTGATGCTGTGCTTGATGGTGAACTAGATAGTTTTATTCGTGGTTTTTTGCTTTATGTCCACGAGCAGAAGAATAAGATTTAGGGGGAAAGTGTGTTAGATCCTATAAGTCAATTAAATTTACTTGCTGATTGTGCAAAAGATTGGGGCTTTAGCTCTGAAGTAACAGACGATCATGCACATAAAAATGATAATGAAAATTTTTCTATGGAAGAATTTGATCTTACATGGCAAGATGAAGAAATTGAAGAAAGTTCTGTTCGTTTAACGCATTATGCTAACCTTACAGATGTTGAAGAAAAAAGTATTTTGCGTGAATTAGTTTCAAATCCTAAAAATGCAAATTTATGGCGTCTATGTCTTATGGGATATAGCAAAGAAAATTTTGCACATATAGGTGATAGCCTTGATAGTCCTTTAGATGGTGTTGAGGCATGGCTTGCTGAAGGTATTAAAAAAGGTTGGTTAAGAAGAGAAGAAAGACAATATAATTTGCCTCTTATTGAATACCCTCTTTTTGAATATCGTCTTGGCGTTGATTGCCGTAATTTTGGTAAAAACTTCTCTGTTGTTGTTTTTCGTATTAATGCTGATGCAAGTCAAAATGATATCCTTTTACAATGTTTTGCAAAATATTTATCTTCCGATGATTATCTTTGTGAAGTAAAAGGTGTTGGATATATTTTAGTGCTTGCTGGTCGTAAAAGTTTTGCTGCTAGTGCAATTATGGAAAAAATTTCTGATAATTTTGAGAAAAAATTACGTAGCAATAGATTAGAAACAATTTATAGTATAGGACTTGCTGAATATATTCAAGGTGATACAGCAGATACTGTTTTAGACTATGCTAAACAAGCACTTTCATTACCTAGTCCAATTGGTATAAAAGTTAAATCTTACATTAATAACAATCAACAAAAAAAAGAAGAAAGTTCTTCGCTTGTTCATTCCAATGAAAAACGTTTTCTTTTTTTTGGTATATAGATAGAGATAAATATTTATGAGTACAATGAGTTTAGCCATTATGAGTGGTAAAGGGGGGGTTGGAAAAAGTAATATTTCCATTAATCTAGGGTATTGCCTTGCGCAAAAAAATCATGCGTTATTATTAATGGATTGCGATTTAGGATTAGCAAATCTTGATGTTCTTTTAGGCATTACTCCAGAAGAAAATTTGCAAGATGTATTACTTAGCGGTGCAGATGTTAAAAATGCTATTGAATCTTTAAAAAAAGATACTGTAAAGCCTTTTGATATTTTGCCTGCTGCTTCAGGTGTGCCAGAGCTTACTGATATGAACAATGATATGCGTGACTTATTAATAAAACGCATAAATCCTGCTTTAGCAAATTATCATTTTATTATTATGGATTTAGGTGCAGGTATTCATAATACTGTTCAATCATTTGCAGCTATGGCGGCTATTCGTGTAATTGTACTTACTCCAGAGCCAACAGCTTTGACTGATGCTTATGCTTTGATTAAAGTTTTAAGCCAAGATTTAAATGTAAAAGATTTTCTTGTTGTTATTAATGACGTTGCGAATAAAAAAGAAGAAGAAATGACTTTTAAAAGACTTGAAATGGCTTGCCAAAAGTTTTTTAATGTTAATCCTGTTTTACTTGGTAGTGTTCGCCATGACCCTAAAATTCAAGAAGCTGTTATCGCTCAAAAACCTGTTGTAGAACTTTTTCCTGATTCTCCAGCTGCACAAGATATTAGTGTTTTAGCTGATCGTTTATTAAAAATTTATGAAAAGATGCAACCATATCTTGAAGGGCAAGAACCTTTAAGAGTTATTGCAAAAAATTAGAAAAATTGAGTATTTTCAATAAATTTGTTGACATACTTAGTTTTGTATGGAATTATCCACAAATCAAATTTGATAATTTTATCAGCGTTTCGTGCTGGTTTAGCGATATTTGTCAAGGAGCAACGCATGAATAAAAGCGAACTTATCAAAAGCTTGTCTGAACAAACTAATATTTCTATGGACGAAGCAACATTAGTTGTTAATACTTTTGTTGATAGTATGAAAAATGCACTTTTAGAAGGTGATCACGTAGAAATTCGTGGTTTTGGCAGTTTTAAGGTAAAAGAATATGGTGCTTATGCAGGTCGCAACCCTCGCACTGGTCAAAAAGTTGAAGTAGAAGCAAAGCGTTTACCTTTCTTCCGTGCAGGAAAAGAATTAAAAGAATTTTTAAACGACTAATTATAATTATTTATGATAAGAAAAGCCCATTCTTGTTCTGCAAGTAGTGGGCTTTTTTTATAGGTGGTAAGTATGGTTGAGCTAATAATTGCAGTGGCTCTTGCAACGGGCATATCGTCATTTTGTTCAACAACAGAGGCTATGCTTTATTCTCTTTCTTGGACACATATTGAACGATTAAAATCAAAGGGAAGTAAAGCAGGGCATCTTTTATATGAGATGCGTACAAATGTTGAAAAACCAATTACAGCTGTATTAACCTTGAATACAGTTGCTAATACTGCTGGGGCAACAGTAGCAGGGGCATTGGCAGCAAAAGCATTGGGAACAGAAAATTTATTTCTTTTTAGTGTATTTTTTACAATTTTGATTTTAATTTTTGGGGAAATTTTACCAAAGACTATTGGGGTTGTATATTCTGATAAATTATCTGTTATTTTAGCTTATCCTTTACAAGCAATGATACTTGTATTATCGCCAATAACGTATGCAACGGGTTTTATTACTCGGCTTATTACTCCTAAAAAAAATACACCAAGTGCAACTGAAGATGATATTAAAATTTTAGCAAGTATATCACGGCAATCAGGTACTATTAATGCTTATGAAGAAAAAGCCATTGCCAATGTTTTAGCTTTGGATACAAAGAAAGTTAATGATGTAATGACACCTAGAACAGTTGTATTTTCAATGCCTATGAGAACACAATTAAAAGATGTGTATAGCCATGATCTTTTTTGGTCTTTTAGTCGTATTCCTGTTTATGATAAAAATAATGAAGATATTGTGGGCATAGTACAACGCCGTGATATTGCACTCTCTATCCGTGAAGGTAAAGGAGAGCAAACTTTAGAAAGTATTATGAAACCAATTCACTATGTGCTTGAAAATCAAAATTTAGAACAAGTATTACATAGATTTTTGGATTTAAGACAGCATTTATTTGCTGTGTTAGATGAATATGGTGGCTTAGCTGGAGTGTTAAGTCTTGAGGATATTCTTGAAGAATTATTAGGTCGAGAAATTGTTGATGAATCAGATCTAGCTGAAGATATGCGTCAAGTAGCAGCAAAACGCAGAGAAGCAGCTTTAGCGAATATGAAGAAAGCGTAATTTATGATAACAAGAGAACAAAAAGAAAAAAGTTTACGATTAGGGAAATTCGTTATTGAACAAGAAGAAAAAGCTCTTGCTTCTTTACGAGAAAACTTAAATCAAGAATTTTGCCAAGCAGTTGAACTTATTTATGAATGCAAAGGTCGATTAGTTGTTTCTGGTATGGGTAAAAGTGGGCATATTGGAAAAAAAATAGCAGCAACCATGAGTTCAACAGGTACACCTGCTTTTTTCTTGCATCCAGGAGAGGCAAGTCATGGCGATTTAGGAGCATTGACAAAACAAGATGTTTTGCTTGCTATTTCAAATTCTGGTGAATCTCAAGAATTAATTGATGTTTTGCATTATGCAACACGCCATGCAATAAAAATTATTGCAATAACAAAAAATAGAGAAAGTTTATTAGGTACACAAGCAGATATTTGCTTACAATTACCTAATGAACAAGAAGCTTGCCCTATTGGTTGTGCTCCAACATCATCAACAACAATGACGTTAGCTTTGGGTGATGCTCTTGCCATGGCATTATTAGATTTACGTGGTTTTAGTGCTGAAGATTTTCATGATTTTCATCCTGGCGGAAAATTGGGATCACAACTTATGCGAGTTAAAGATCTCATGCATTCAGGAGAAGCATTACCAATTATTGATAAAAATGCATTAATGGATAAAGCAGTTGTTGAAATGACGAAAAAAGGTTTGGGTTGTATAGTTGTTGTTGATAGTATTAATGACCAGTTAGAATTATTAGGTTTAATTGCTGATGGTGATTTACGCAGACATATGAGTTCGCATTTATTAGAAAAAAATGTGCAAGAAGTTATGACTAAAAATCCAAGTACAATAGATGAAATGTCCTTAGCATCAAAAGCCGTTGGGCTTATGAATGAAAAAAGCATTACAAGTTTAGTTGTTTTAGATGAAAAAGGGTATGTAAAAGGGCTTATTCATATGCATGATTGTTTACGTGTTGGTATTGAATAATTTTTATTAGGCAAGATTTTTTATCTTTTTATTTTTTTGAGAGGGGAACTTTTGAAAAAGTTCCCCTCTCAAACTCTCCTCTTAAAACTTTTTAATTTATAAGCTCTTTTGTATGTAAAAGAGCTTTTATTTTTTGTTATTATTATGAGTAGTAAGTGAAAACAAAAATTCTTTTGTACGCAAAAGGATTTCTGAGATAAAAATTTTTGAAAAAGGGTTTTAGGGGAAGAACTTTTTATAAAAAGTTCTTCCCCTAACCAATATTAACACCTTATTTTAATTTTATCTTGAATTTGCTTCATGGTATGAGATACAAGTGAGGTGTTTTTTTCTAATAATTCATGGCAAATAGATAAAAATTTTGTTTCAAATTCATTTAGATTGTTTATGTTTTCAATGTGATATTGGGCTAAACGAATTTTTTCATCTTGGGGAAGTTGTATACTTTCCATAAAAGTTATGGTTTCATCAGACCAACCACGTTCTTTTAATCTATTCAATCGTGTGGGTTCGTCTGTACTAATTGTTATAACTATTGGTTTAAAATCGCGAAGTTGGGGTTTTGTTTCAAACCAAAGAGGAATTTCAGCAATAGCAAGTTGAGCTTTTTCGTTTTCTTGAAAAAAATTATTCATGTGAGCGTATACAAGAGGGTGTAAAAGATTTTCTAATTCTTGGCGAATATACGGATCTTTCATTGCATTTGCTAATGCAATTTTATCCACAGGTTTTTTATTGTTAGGAATAAATTTGTTGCCATATTGATTTTTTAAAAGATACCAAGCATCATTATTTACTTGATATAATTCATTTATACACGCATCAGCACTAAAGGTAGGAAAATTTTTCCTCTTTGCAAATTCAAGGCAAGCAGATTTTCCTGTTCCAGAACTACCTGTAATAATAATTGGAATAGCTTTTTGTTTTTTTTCTAATTCGCTTTCAAGACATTGCCAAAAATCTTGTGGAGGAAGTGAAGAAAATGATAATTCTTTTCCTGTAAATGGGTGTTCAAAGTTTAGATGATAGGCATGGAGCATTTGTCGTGGTGCTTTTTCTGCAATTTTTTGTGGTGCATAAAGTTCATCACCAAGTAAAGGAAAACCTGCATGGGAAAGGTGAACACGTATTTGATGTGTTCTTCCTGTATGAATACAAACATCTATAAGAGAAAAATTATCTTGTTGTTGGTTTTTTGTTGCTTTTAAAAGTATATCTTCAGGATAAAGACGTTCCCATTCAGAAAAAGCTTCCTTGCCTCCTTTATTTTCAGGGACAATAGCCATTTTTGTTTTTAGTGTTGGGTGGCGACCAATACTTAATGTACTTTCGCCATTAGGACAAATACCTTGTACAAGAGCTAAGTATCTTTTATGAATTTCTTTTTGGGAAAACATTTCAACAAGAGCAAGTCGACATTCTTCGGTTAGGGCAATAATCATAAGTCCTGAAGTATCTTTATCTAATCTATGCACAATTCCGGGTCGTTCACCTTCCATTTTTTTTAAGCTTGGAAAATGATACAGTAAATGATGAACTAATGTTGTTTCTGTGCAAGAAGGGCAGGGATGAACTGTAAGTCCTGCAGGTTTTTCAATTACAGCAAGATATTCATCTTGATAATAAATGGTAAGTGTATTTTCAACAGCATGAACTGTTGTTTCTTGTGTTTCTAAGTTAATATGTATGCAATCACCTTCATTGAGTTTTTTGGCAGGATCAAGACATGGCACATTGTTAAGAGAAATTGCACCATTTTCGATATATTTTTTTATTTTTGAGCGTGAAATATTGGTTTGCTCACTTAAAAAACTATCAAGTCGACCTGCTTTTTTGGGAGCAATAATTTCATTAATTTGTATCATTATATATTCCTTTTGTGTTGTAGGGAAATAATACGGCATTTTATGTCTTAAGAATAGTTTTTAATAGGGAAAAAGAGGGAAAATTTTTCCTTTTTGTGTTAAATTCCTAATATTTAAAGAAAAATTGAAAATGTAAAATATATAATATATTGAAAAAATAGAATAAAATATATTTGGCATACAGTATGCTTAATGGTGAGTATGCCAGAAAGGCACGAATAAACTACATGGAGGGGAAAAGACCATGAGTAATTTATTAGATTATGAAATCAACAAGGAATTAGGCGAATGCTACCTTTTCATGGGTGAGTATGAAAAAGCAAAAGAATACTACGAAAAAGCAGCAGAAAATAATACTGAATTCTCAGCGCCACAAATGGGATTAGCAACAATTGCTGTGCAAGTAGGTGATCTTGATACTGCCATTTTCCATTATCAAAAAGCACTTGAAATTGAAAAAGCTGATAATGCTTTTACAGGTCTTGGTCTTATCGCTATGACAAGAGAAATGCATGCAGAAGCATTTGAATATTTCAAAAATGCACTTGATTTAAATGCAAAAAATACCGTTGCTCTTGGCGGTATGGTTCAAGAAGCGTATGCACTTAAAAGAGTTGCAGATGTAGTTTCTTATGTAGAAAATTTTTATAAGGAAACCAAAGATCCACAAATCAAAATTACTTTAGCTGGTTGCCTTATTAACTTAAATAAAAAAGAAGAAGCAAAAGCACTTTTAGAAGAAGCTTTAGCTGAACTTCCTGATAACGAAGACGCAAAAGATTTATACGCATTTATTGCAGCATAGAAATTCCCCTCCCGGTCTTTCAATTCTGTTGTTGGCGCTCAGGTTTGAAAGATCTCACCCCGTCTAAATGCGAGGCGGGGTGAATCCAAAGGGGTGATTATGTGAGTAAACAATGGAGTTTTTTTCCATAATCAGTTGCATTATACGGTATGGAATTGTTATAAACATTATCCATTGTATGAAAAGCGTAAAAATAATATTTGGTAAACGTGATATTTCATGTCATTACCCCAAATATGTGCCTATATTGGAAAATGCCCTTATTTAAGGGCATTTTCTTTTTTAAATTGAAAATTAATTTCTTTACAGCTTTTTTTTATTACGTTAAAATATTGCAATGAAAAATTTATTACCATTTTTATTTAATTCTTTTGGCAAGGTCTTTTTTTCGGTTTTGCTAGTGTGTTCTTGTGTTGTTGTAAATGCTTATGCTTCAAATAATGAAAATCAAAATCAAATTAAACAAGATGAAGTAAGTCAAAATGCGACAAAAAGTGTTGATCAACAACTAGATACAGCCAGTGATGAAACAAATAATGATGAGCAACTTGGCTATTATGATTTATATGCTCGTTCTAGTTTTAGATCTTCTTTAGGTGCATTAAGTGGAGATATTCAAGAGCGGGCTAATATTTTATTGGAAAGCTTTCAAGCAAAATATACAGCATTATTAGATAATTTATTTTATAATTATTTGCCTGTATTTATTCCTCAAATTCCACAAAAAAGATATCAAATTGAATTTACTGAAGATTGTATGATTTTTAAATCAACTATTGAAAGTGGTGATAGTTTAGGGTCATTGCTTAATGGTTGGTATAGTCTTTCAACAATTTTAAATATTGTTGAGGAATCAAAAGATATTTATCCTTTAACTTCTCTAAGATTAGGAA
>SAMEA104404100__coassemble_1019_pt1 | contig 27562 bp, 19 predicted proteins | sample SAMEA104404100__metabat2_high_PE_071 | metagenome-assembled genome bin SAMEA104404100 (sample SAMEA104404100) | Balaenoptera acutorostrata
AAGGGGGTTTTAGGGGGAGAAACTTTTTCAAAAGTTTTCCCCCTAAAAAAAATAACAATTATAATCTTTCAATAACCTTATCAGTTATTTCTGTTGTATTACAAAGAGTTTTACCTTCTTCCATAATATCACCAGTTCTAAAGCCATCTTGCAATGTTTTACGTACGGCATTTTCAATGCACATTGCTTCATCTTTAAGATCAAATTCATGTAACAACATCATGGAAATAGAAAGAATTGTTGCTAATGGATTTGCTTTACCTTGTCCTGCAATATCAGGAGCAGAGCCATGAATAGGCTCATAAAGCCCAGCGTATTCAGTACCAAGACTTGCAGAAGCAAGCATACCAATAGAACCAGTAATAACTGATGCTTCATCGGAAAGAATATCACCAAATAAATTCCCTGTAACAATAACATCAAATTGACTTGGATCGCGAACAAGTTGCATTGCTGCATTATCAACATATAAATGACTAAGTTCTACTTCTGGGTATTCTTTAGCAACTTCAATCACAACTTCACGCCATACACGGCTTACATCAAGAACATTTGCTTTATCCACAGAGCAAACTTTTTTCTTACGTTTCATTGCAGCTTTAAAAGCAATATGGGCAATACGGCGAATTTCATCTTCATTGTAAATCATAGTATTAAAGCCAGTACGTTTACCGTCTCGAACTTCAGTACCTGCTGGTTTACCAAAATAAATACCACCAGTAAGCTCACGAACTACCATTAAATCAAGTCCATCTTTCACAATATCAGGACGTAAAAGGCAAGCACCAGCAAGCTCTGGTAAAAGACGAGCAGGACGAAGATTAGCAAATAAACCTAAAGCCTTACGAATACCAAGCAAGCCTTTTTCTGGACGAATAGCAGGATCAATAGTATCCCATTTAGGACCACCAACAGCCCCAAGAAGAACTGCATCAGCTTTTTTGCAAGCTTCTATGGTAGCTTCAGGAAGAGGTGAACCTGTTTTATCAATAGCAATACCACCAATAAGAGCTTCTTCTCTTGTAAATTCATGTCCAAATTTTTCGGCAACTTTATCAAGCACACGTAATGCTTGACTTACAATTTCAGGGCCTATGCCGTCCCCTGCCATTACACAAATATGTTTTTTCATAACTGCCTCTATTTCTCCACTTTTTGCAATAATTCTGCAAGAGTATCAATAAAATAATCAAGTTCTTTTTCTGTTACAGTCAAAGCAGGAATAAGACGAAGTACAGTACCTTGCGTAAGATTTACAATAATTCCTTTTTCAATAAGACTATCCCAAATAGCTTTGGCACTTTCAGGGGTACAAGTAAGTTGTATACCACGCATAAGCCCAAGCCCACGTACTTCTTTTACCCAAGGGGACTTTAATCCCATAACTTTATCTTCTAAATACTTACCACGTTGTGTTGCTTGTTCACAAAGATTATCTCTTTTCATAATCTCTAAAACTTTTGCACCTACTTTGGTTACTAATGCTCCACCACCAAAAGTAGTAGCGTGAGAACCAGGAACAAAAGCTTGACTTACTTCATTTGTTGTAAGCATACAACCAAGAGGTAAACCATTCGCAAGAGCTTTAGCATTTGTGATAACATCAGGCTTAATATTAAAATGCTGGAAAGCCCACCATTTGCCTGTTCTGCAAAGTCCTGCTTGCACTTCATCAACCATAAACAAAATCTCATGCTTATGGCAAAGTTCTTGAACTTTTTCAAGATATTCAGCACTAAGGCAATTAATACCACCTTCACCTTGAATAATTTCTAAATGAATGGCAGCTGTTTTTGGATTAATAGCTTTTTCAAGAGCTTCTATATCATTCCAAGCAACTTGAACAAAACCTTCTGTTTTAGGAGCAAAACCGTCAAGATATTTTTCTTGTCCTGTTGCAGCTAATGTTGCAAGGGTTCGGCCATGAAAAGCATGGTCAAGAGTAATAATTTCAAAAGCTTCACGGTTTTTAACACGTTGTTGATATCGTCGAGCAATTTTAATCGCAGCTTCATTAGCTTCTGCACCAGAATTACAAAAGAAAACTTTATCCATGTGGCAAGTTTCTAGTAGTTTTTCTGCTAGTTCTAATTGTTCTTCTTGATAAAATAAATTGCTTACATGAACAAGTTTTTGTGCTTGTTCTGCAATAACAGCACTAATTTCATCATTACAATGTCCTAAGGAAGTTACAGCAATACCTGCAAGTAAATCTAAATATTCCTTGCCGTCAATATCCCAAAGTTTGCAACCTTTTGCTCTTGCAACACTAACAGGATAACGACCATAGGTACGGCATAAGAGATTTTCTTCCCTTTGTTTTAATTGCTCAAAACGTGTCATAATCCCCTACTTATGCGTTTAAGGTTTTCTTAAATGCCTTTGTCATAGCTTCAATATTTTGGCTAAATACAAGGCTATTTTCCCTATATACATTAAGGTTTGCTTGTAAGCCTTGACCTACAACCTCACCAATTTGATAACATTCACCAGCAAAAAGATATTCAAAAGCACCTGCATTTTGTGGAGCAACGCTCACAAGTAAACGGCTTGCAGATTCACTATAAAGAATTTCCATGCTTGTCATATCATTTTCTTTGCCAACCTTTTCAAGGTCAACTTTTGCACCCAAAAGCCCACCCATGCACATTTCAGCAAGAGCAACAGCAAGTCCACCGTCTGATAAGTCATGGCAAGCTGTAACAAGCTTTTGTTGTACAGCTTTATGATATGCACGATAACGAGCAAGAGCTGTACTTGAATTTACTTGAGGAACATGTCCGCCTTTAATGCCTAATTCATCAAAAGCTTCACTGCCACCCATTTCTTTTTTAGTTAAACCTAAAAGATAAATTTTATCGCCAGCATTTTTAAAATCACTAGTTACAGCATTTTTTACATCATGGATTTTAGCAAGAACACTAAAAAGTACAGTTGGTGGAATAGAAATTTTCTTTCCGTCCCCAATATAATCATTTTTCATGGAGTCCTTACCAGAAATACAAGGAACACTATAATCTAAGCAATATTGTCCTAATGCTTGGCAAGCACGCACTAATTGTGCCAATTTATATTCACCGTCAGGAGTTTTTTCTGATTGAATAGGATCGCACCAGCAGAAGTTATCACAACCTGCCATATGTTCAGGGTCAGCACCAACAGCAACAGCATTTCTTACAGCTTCATCAAGAGCATTTGCCATCATGTGGTATGTATCAAAATCACTAAATTTTGGACAAATACCATTTGAAATAACAATGCCTGCCTCATCTTCAAGCACAGGACGAAGAACACCTGCATCAGCTGGTGCATCTTGATTTTTTCCAACAAATGGCTTTACAACACTACCACCACGAACTTCATGGTCATATTGACGTACAATATTTTCTTTACTGCAAATATTTAAACGTCCAAGCATTTGTAAAAGAAATTCTGCTTTATCTTCAGTATCAGGCATTGCAATTTGTGGTTGCATACCAGATTGTTGATCTTTCCAAACAGCTTTTAACTTCATTTGTGGTAAACCATTATGCATAAATTCCATAGGAAGACTTGCAACTGGTTTTTCACCATATACAACATGGAAATAGCCACTATCAGTAAATTCACCTAAATTTGTAGCTTCAACGTCCATGTGTTTAGCAAGAGCTAAAAATTCTGCAAGCTTTGCTTGTGGCACTGCTAAAGTCATACGCTCTTGTGCTTCAGAAAGTAAAATTTCCCAAGGTTGTAGACCGTCATATTTTAATGGTGCTTTAGATAAATCTAAACGGCAACCACCAGTAGCCTCACTCATTTCTCCAACAGAAGAAGAGAGACCACCAGCACCATTATCTGTAATAGCATTATACAAGCCTAAATCTCTAGCTCGCATAATAAAATCATACATTTTTCTTTGTGTAATTGGGTCGCCAATTTGTACTGCAGTAGCAGGAGAACCTTCATGTAATTCTTCAGAGGAGAACGTAGCACCGTGAATACCGTCTTTACCAATGCGACCCCCAGTCATTACAATAGCGTCCCCAACGCAAGGGCTTTTTTCATAACCTGGTTTACCATGTAGCATACGAGGCATAAGCCCAATAGTTCCACAATAAACTAATGGTTTACCAAGATAACGCTCATCAAAAACAATAGCACCATTTACAGTTGGTACACCAGATTTATTCCCACCGTCTTCAACACCTTTACGCACACCTTCCATTACACGGCGTGGGTGCAATAAACGAGAAGGCAATTTTTCATCATGGAAAGGTGATGCAAAGCAAAATACATCTGTATTACATACAAGTTCTGCTCCCATACCTGTTCCCATTGGGTCACGATTTACCCCAACAATACCAGTTAATGCTCCACCATAAGGGTCTAGAGCTGATGGGCTGTTATGAGTTTCAACTTTAATGCAAACATCATAATCATTGTTAAAAGCAATTACCCCTGCATTATCACTAAATACAGAGCGACAAAAATCTCTTTCCCCTAAACGTTTTCTAATAGTTGCCGTTGGGCTTTTAATAAAGGTTTTGTATAAGCTATCAATGGTTTCTGTTTTGCCTGTAACAGTATCTGTATATTCAATTTGTGCTGCAAAGATTTTGTGTTTGCAGTGTTCAGACCATGTTTGGGCTAAAACTTCAAGTTCTGCATCCGTTGGATTTTGTGGTAAACCAAGTTTTTCACGTTCTTTTGCTGTTTCTTCTTTTGCGTAAAAATTCTTGATAATAAGCATTTCTTCAAGAGTTAAAGCTAAGGTATTTTTACGGCTATAATCCATAAGCTCATCATCAGACATTGAAAGAAGTGGAATAATATTAACTGTATCTAATGCTTTTCCTGTAACTTTAGAAGCTTGAGCTTCAAAACCAGGTTCTTTTGCCCATTCTTCCTTTGTTTTTATACGAAGACGTTCAATAAGTTCATTAGCAAGTAAATCTTTACCAATATGCTCAGCATCTTGCTTTGTGAGTTTTCCCCATAAATGGTACTGCTTTGCTGTATAAACAGTTAAAGCAGAACGTTCTTTACCAAGTACAAGTGCAGCAGTATTTCTTGCTGTATTGCCTTCATTATCTGTAACACCTGGACGGAAATTTACTTCAAGCACAAAATCAGCATCAGAAGGAGCAGAAACTAAACTTGCACTTTGTAAAACAGGGTCATGCAAAGCTGCTTTTTCAAGTAAAATATTTGCTTCTTCTTTTGTAATGCCGTCAATGGTAAGCACTTTTACCATACGCACATTATCAACAGGAAGATTTAATGCTTCTTTAATTTCATCAGCAACTCTATGTCCTACTGGATCTTGCTGATTTTCCTTTACACGAATTTCCAAACGCAAAAGACTCATATATTCACCTATTCTTGGTTTATGCCATTGTGGCTATTTATTTCTAGAACGAACGTATTCTAATGCTTCTAATAAAAGTTCTTTATTTTGTCCTGTAAAATCATGCAAACTTTCTTCAGCTTTTTGTAAATATTTACTAGCTAATTCACGAGTTTTTTCAGGATATTTTGCTTGAATAATTTTTTGAGTAATTTCAGCTAATTCTTGTTCAGTAAAACCTATTTTTTCTTGTTTTTGGTGTTCAAAAATAGGACTTGGTAAAACAGAAAATTTTTCTATAAATTCTTGTTGTTCTTCTTTTGTCAATGATTGAATATACATCAAAATAGGTGGTGTACATTTTCTTTCTCGTAAATCACCACCAGCTGGCTTTCCTATAATACTTTCATCAGAAAAATCTAAAGCATCATCTACTATTTGAAACGCCATACCAAGATTTAAACCATAATTAGCTGCTTTTTCTTGATCTTCTTTGCTTGCACCTGCCATAATAGCCCCAACAAGACAAGCAGATCGAATAATCCAAGCTGTTTTTCCTTCAATAACAGAAAGATATTCTTGTTCATGGCTTGGTACTTTACCTGCTAATTCTATTTCTTCAATTTCCCCATTAGCAGTTTTTAATAAGGCATCAGAAATAACATTCATTAATGCTACATTTTGAAATTCTGCCATAAGTTTATTACCTGTTGCAAGCAAAGCATCACCAGCTAAAAGACAAGGACGTATACCAAATTTTATATGAGCAGATTCTTTGCCTCTACGTAAATCAGCATCATCAAGCACATCATCATGCAAAAGACTTGCAACATGAAACATTTCTAAAACAATAGCAGAATCATAAATAGATAATGTTGAATGTTGAATTAGATTTGCCCCTTTTAGCATATTATACCAAATAAGAGTAAGACATGGGCGTAAGCGTTTTCCCCCCGAAAGTAAAGCATATTCAGCTATTTTTTGCACACTTTTAGGCATTGTTAAAATAGTATTTTGTAATGCTTTTGTTACTGGTTCTTGAAAGCCTAGCACAGCTTTTGCAAATTCTTTCATATTATTCTCTTTATGAAGCACAATTTCAATGAAGAATGATAGTATAAAACCCTTTATTCCGCAAGTAAAACAAAAAAACATAAAATTTTTAATTCGGTTACTTTTTTTACTATGCATTATTTTTTATATCTTCTTATAAAATAATAGACAAAAGTACATATATTAGGATATATTGTTTATATCCTATTTATTATATTTATATAAAAATTTTATAAAATAAGTATAGTTAACAAAAATAAAAAATGATAAAAAAAATGCAATATTTTAATCAAATATTTTTTTATCTTCAAGGTAAGTTATATCGTATTTTCAAAATACATATTTGCCATTTAACTATTACAAATATAGTACAAAAAAGAAATAAAATTATTTTTTCTTTTTTACTCTTTTTTCTATCCTTAACAGCACAGTTCACACGCTTTACATGACAAAATACTTCGTTATCAGGTTAGGGATAACTTTTATTAATAACAATTTTACTACATACTTTTAAGTATATATAAAAAAAGAGATTTTTATGCATACAAATTTTTTTCTTTCTACAAAAGGAATTATTTTTACAGGTATTTTAATCGCATTAGGAGCTTTTTTACTTCAAATTTTAGGCAATCCAGCTAATATGGGAATTTGTATTGTTTGTTTTACTCGGGATACCGCAGGGGCAATTGGTTTACATCGAGCAGAAGTTGTACAATATCTTCGCCCTGAATTTATTGGTATTGTATGGGGAGCATTTATTTCCTCTTTATTTTCTAAAGAATATAATCCAGTAAGTGGATCTGCACCACTCATTCGTTTTCTCTTAGGACTTATTACCGCTACAAGTGCATTAGTTTTTCTTGGTTGCCCTTGGCGTATGCTTTTTCGTATTGGAGGAGGAGATTTAAATGCCATAATAGCTTTAATTGGCTTTATTATTGGCATTGGGATAGGATCAATTTTTATCAAAAAAAGACATTATACACTTGGAAAAAATATTTCTCTTTCTAAAAAATCAGGCCTTATATTTCCAATTATTATGCTTGGATTACTTTGCCTTTTTATCTTTTTTCCTGAAACAGAAACAAATTACAATGGACTTCTTTTTTATTCTAAAAAAGGACCAGGTGCTATGCATGCTCCCTTTTTAGAGGCGTTGGGAATTTCTTTTGTTTTAGGATTTATTGGGCAAAGAAGTCATTTTTGCACAATGGGAACCTTTAGAGATATTTTCCTTTTTAGAGAATTTCATCGTTTTTGGGGTATTTTGGCTCTTGTTATTACATTATTTCTCTTAAATAATTTTGCGAATACGTTTTACATGGGTTTTGAAAATCAACCTATTGCTCACTCTAATCATATATGGAATTTTCTAAGTATGTTAACAGTTGGTTTTGCTGCAAGTTTAGCTGGTGGTTGTCCTGGTAGACAGTTTTTCTCTGCAGGACAAGGAAATCATGACTCTGCAGTATATATTTTGGGTCTTATAATTGGAACAGCTTTAGCACATAATTTTAATATTGCAAGTTCACCAAATGGATTGGCTCCTTATAGCATCAGTGCTGTATTAATTGGTTTAACTTGTTGTTTTATTATTGCTTTTAGTTATAGTAAAAAAAAGCTAGATTAAATACTAAATAAAAATAAGGGGAGAACATTAATAAAAGTCCTCCCCTTATATTCTTTCATAATATAACAATAAATTATTTTAATGTTCCAAAATTAATTTTTTTACGGCAATCATCACAAATCCCCAATAAAATATGATGATGATCTAAAAGAACAAAACCATTTTTTGTAGCTAAATCATTTTGAATTTTTTCTACTTCTGGTGAAGTAAATTCAACTGTTTTACCACATTCTTTACAAACTAAATGGTCATGGTGTTGTTTTGAAGTTACAACTTCGTACCGTGCAAATCCCTCTCCCACATGAAGTTCTTCCGCTAGCCCAACATCACACATTAACTTTACAGTTCTATATACAGTTGTTTGACCAATACTTGGGTGTTTTTTATGAACTTCTTGATAAATTTCCTCTAAAGAGTGGTGTCCTACCATACTAAAAAATATTTTAGCAATATTCACTCTTTGCTTAGTAGTATTTAAACCTCGTTGATCCATAAGCAAAAGAAGATTATTAATGCCATCTTCCGCTGTTTTACTACAAGGCTTTTTTTCTGTATTCTTTTGCATATCAAAATCCAACAAATTAAAAGTATAAAGAAAACTATATAAAATTTTTGTATGTAAGTCAAACCTAAGACAAATTCTTGCTTTTTACTTAAACATACGTTAAATGCTTTTTTCGCTAATTTTAGAATAAAAATATATATTTTTTAGTAAGAACTAAAGGAAAATAAATGATTAATAAAATATTTCATTTAGACAAATTTCAAACAAACATAAAAATTGAAATAATATCAGGACTTACAACATTTATGTCTATGGCATATATTTTATTAGTTAATCCTGTTTTATTAGCTGAAAGCGGAATGCCTTTGCAAGCAGCATTTACTGCAACTGTTTGGGCATCAATTTTACCAACACTTATAATGAGTTTTTTTGCAAATCTTCCCATTGCATTAGCACCGGGCATGGGAGTTAATGCTTTTTTCACGTATACACTTGTGCATGGTATGGGTCTTTCATGGGAAAATGCTCTTGCTGCTGTTTTTATTTCTGGACTTCTTTTTACTATTATTGCAACATTTAATATTCCTCGCTATATTATGCTTTCTGTGCCAAAACAATTAAAAGTTGCTATTGGTGCTGGTATTGGCTTTTTTATTACACTAATCGGATTTCAAAATGCTGGCATTACTGTAAAAGATGATACAACAATGATTATGCTTGGAAATCTTGCTAACCCCTCTACTCTCTTAGCTATTTTTGGACTTATCTTTACTGTAACACTTATGCATAAAAAAATAAAAGGTGCTTTACTTTGGGGAATTTTAGCAATTACTCTTGTTTCAATGCTTTTTGGGCTTAGTGAACCACCTAAAAGTATTCACAATATTATTAGCACCAATATTCCAAGCATTTCCCCTACTTTTATGCAATTAGATTTTGGCAATGTATTAAAAGTAAGTTTTCTTTCTGTTTTTTTTAGTATGACAATGGTAGATCTTTTTAATGCAATGGGTACTTTTATTGGACTTTCTTCTAAAATTGGGGAAAACCCTGATGGCTCTATTCGTGGATTAAAAGCTGCAACCATTGCCGATGCAACAGGAACACTTATGGGTTCAATGCTTGGAACAAGTCCTGTTACAAGCTATTTAGAAAGTATTACAGGTATTAGTGAAGGAGGTAAAACAGGTTTAGTTGCCCTTACTTGTGCTGTCCTTTTTCTTATTTCCCTTGTTTTTGCTCCACTTGTAGAACTTATTCCTACGGTTGCAACTGCTCCTTGTTTAATTTTAGTTGGAACATTTATGATGCAAGACATTAAGGAAATTGATTTTTCTGAAATAAGTGAAAGTCTTCCTGCTTTTCTTATTATTGCAAGCATGCCTTTTACATATAGTATAGTTTCTGGTTTTGGACTTGGCTTTATTAGTTATTGTATTATTCAAACCTGCACTGGTAAAATTAAAACTGTTTCCCCTGTCTTATGGCTTGTTTCTATTTGCTTTTTAATTAATTTTATTGTATCATAATAAAATGTTATCAAAATATCGTCATGCTAAACTTATAACAATTCCACTTCCACAACTTTTTTTAGCTAAACTTAATCTTTGGTAATATTTTAATATTTCTTTTTTTATACCTAGTTATTACCTACATATCTAGCTAATATAATAGCTCTATTTGTAATAATACCATATAGTATTATTCACACTCAACACTCTAAACAAATTAGCTACGTACATAACCATCATACATACTTTGGAAAAATTATGATTAGTTTTGAGAACTATAAAAAACACGCAAAAACCTTAATATATCTTGGTTTCCCTATTGTTTTAGGGCAATTAGCACAAATGTCAATGAACTTTGTTGATACTGTTGTTGCAGGTAAAGCTGGAACAGCACAAATGGCAGGAGTTTCTATTGGTGGTTCATTATGGACACCTTTGCTTGTTTGTGGTCAAGGATTACTTATTCCTATTGGACCACTTGTAGCACAAGGTATTGGTGCAGGAAAAAATGTTAGTTTAAATCGTTTTTGGCGGCAAGGTGTCTGGATAGCTCTTGCTAGTGCAATTTTCTTTATGCTTATTTTTACTCTTGCCTCACACCTTTTTTTACAAACAACAAAAATAGAAAAAGAAATGGCTATTGTTGCATCTAACTATCTTTATTATATAAAATGGGGTATGCCAGCTTTTTTACTATTTTTTGTTTGTCGATTTTTTATTGAAGCAAAAAGTTATACACGCCCTGCTATGATGGCAGGATTTATAGGTTTATTTGCTAATATTCCATTAAATTATATTTTTGTATTTGGTTATTTTGGTATGCCAAAACTTGGTGGTGCTGGTTGTGGACTTGCTACTGCCATTGTTTGCTGGATCATGCTTAGTGTTATGCTGTACAATATCCACAAAAATAGTCCCGGAACATTAAAAATTGATAAACCTAAAATGATTGTTATTAAACGTATTAGCAAACTAGGTTTTCCAATTGCTATTGCTTTACTTTTAGAAGTTTCTTCCTTTACGCTCATTTCTTTGCTCATTTCCCCACTTGGTAAAACAACTGTTTCTGGACACCAAGTTGCCATGACAACAAGTTCACTTATTTTTATGCTCCCCCTTTCTTTAGGAACAGCAACAAGTATTTTAATTGGAAGAAATTTAGGTGCTGGAGATTTAAAACAAGCAAAAGAAATACGTCAATCTTCTGTTGCCATCAGTTTACTTATTGCTATTACTTGTTTAACTGGGCTTATTCTTTTTAGAGAACAAATTGCATATCTTTATTCTAATGATCCACTTGTTATTAGTCTTGCAAGCTCTATTATGGTTTATACTGCCCTATATCAAATCCCTGACAATATCCAAATGTCTGTGCTTTCTGCTTTACGTGGTTACAATGATACAAAAGCTATTTTTGTTATTTCTTTTATTTCCTATTGGATAACAAGTGTTCCTATTGGATATATCCTTTGTTACACAGATTTAATTATTCAACCTATTGGAGTATATGGTTTTTGGATAGGACTTATTTTAGGTTTATCTTGTTCTTGCCTTCTTGTGAATATTCGTATTCGCCATCTCGAAGCATTAAGCTTAGAACAAATCAAAGCAAAGATTAGTCGATAATAAGTTAACAACATTATAATAGTTAAAATTATTATTATACTATTACCTTATTCAACCCATTATAATTATTTTAAAAACATACCCTCATTTTATATGAAGAAAAAACAAAAGCTCTTTTGCACGCAAAAGGGCTTTTGGATTAAAAAGTTTTGAGGGAAGAGTTTGAGAGGGGAACTTTTTCAAAAGTTCTCCTCTCAAAAAAACATCAAATTCAAAAACCATAAGAAAAGCGAACTTTCTTAAAATTAGAAAATTCGCTTTTTATAGAGGACATGGGATATTTTATAAAAAAAGAAAATTATTTTTTATTATGGTCTCGCCACTCATCACGATATAATTTATAGGTTACAGAATCAGCTAAAGCTTGCCAACTTGCTTCTATAATATCATAAGAAACACCTACTGTTACCCATGCTCCATTTTGATCGGCACTTTCAATAAGAACACGAACAACAGACGCTGTACCACCACTTTTTTTCACTAAATCTTGTTGTGTATTGCTAAAAAGGTCAATTTCTTCATTTTCCTTTTTTTCTTGTCCAATGGTTAAAACACGTACTTTAAAATCGCGTAAACTAAGTTCTGCAATACGAGGATAAAAAGAAGATAAAGCCTTTCGTAAAGCAATATCCATAGCATTTACAGGACCTTTTCCTGTTGCAGCTGTATGCTCTACAATACCCTCAACTTCTACTGCCACAGTAGCTTCTGCCATTGGACTACCATTTGCATTTTTTGTTTCTAATACACGCAAACTTTTAAGATTGAAAAAATCCCGTACACCACGTTGTGCAAGTTTTCTAAGTAAAAGCAATTCCATACTTGCTTCAGCAGCAGCATAATCATATCCAAGACTTGCTTTTGTTTTAAGTTCATGGAAAAGCCCTTTTACCACTGGTTCATCTTTATCTAAATGAAAACCAAAACGGCGTGCAAGACTAACAATATTACTTCTACCTGCAAGCTCTGTAATAAGAACACGCTGGCTATTGCCTACTTGTTCTGGCATAATATGTTCATAAAGAGTGGAATCACGATTAATAGCACTTACATGCACGCCACCTTTATGAGCAAAAGCAGATTTTCCTACAAAAGCTTGGCGAGCAAAAGGTTTCATATTCATTACTTCATACACATAAGCAGAAGTTGCTGTAAGATTATTGAGCATAGCCTTATCAGGTAAACAGCTTTTTCCAAGCTTTAACTCAATAACAGGAATAATGGAACAAAGATTTGCATTACCACATCGTTCCCCTACTCCATTCATAGTTCCTTGCACGTGTATAGCACCAGCTTGCAATGCTGCAATACTATTAGCAACAGCAAGCTCACAATCATTGTGTGCATGAATACCAAACTTTGCTTGTGGTAATTCCTTTTTTAAGATTTGCACAATTTCTGTAACTTCAGAAGGCAAAGTTCCACCATTGGAATCACATAATACAAGCGTATCTGCACCTGCTTTATACGCATTTTTTAAAACAGCTAGAGCATATTCTTTATTAGCTTTATATCCATCAAAAAAATGTTCTGCGTCAAAAAACACTGTTTCAGCATGTTGCTTTAAAAAAGCAACAGAATCATGAATAATCTCAAGATTTCTTTCAGGGCTTACACGCAACGCATCAAGAGCATGTTTTTCACTAGATTTACCAAAAATAGTTATAACAGGAACTTGTGCTGCAACCAAAGCCCGCATTGTAGGATCATCTTCTGCCTTATAATTAGCATGATGTGTACTACCAAAGGCTGCAATTTTAGTATTTTTCAAAGAATATTTTTTTATTTCTTCAAAAAATTCATTATCAACAGGATTAGCACCAGGCCAACCCCCTTCAATACATTGCACACCAAATTCATCAAGACGCAAAGCAATTTTAATTTTATCAGGTGTGCTTAATTGCACATCTTCACTTTGCGAGCCATCTCTTAAGCTTGTATCATAAATATAAAAATCCATTATATTATGCCATCAAGTCCAAAAGTAGTGTGTAAAGTTTGTACTGCCTTTTCAAGTTGATCTTCACGAACAATACAAGAAATTTTAATTTCAGATGTACTAATCATAAGAATATTAATATCTGCTTTATAAAGAGCTTCAAAAGCCATTGCAGCAACACCACTATGATTACGCATACCTACACCGATAACAGAAACTTTTGAAATTTCGCCATCGTATTCAACGCCTTCCCCACCAATTTCTTTGCAAACTTGTTCTGATAAAGCTAAAGCACGTTTCAAATCTTTACGGGAAACAGTAAAAGTCATGTCTGTGATACCTTCACGGCTAGCTTTTTGCACAATCATGTCCACTAAAATATCATGTTCTGCTAACGGTGCAAAAAGAGAAGCAGAAATACCTGGCTTATCTGGTATTCCTAAAACTGTTACTCTAACTTGGTCTCTGTCAAATGCAACACCAGAAACCATAACTGATTCCATCATAGATTCGTCCTCCTGCGTAACGAGTGTTCCTTCATCTTCACTAAATGTAGAGCGTACCCAAACAGGTACTTTATATTTTTTTGCAAACTCTACTGACCTAATTTGCAATACCTTAGCACCCATAGAAGCCATTTCTAGCATTTCTTCATAGGTTACTTTAGGTATTTTTGTTGCCTTAGGAACTAAGCGAGGGTCAGTAGTATAAACACCGTCAACGTCAGTATAAATATGGCAATCAACAGATCCAAGTGCTGCAGCAATAGCAACAGCAGAAGTATCAGAACCACCACGACCTAAGGTTGTAATTCTATTTTCTGTGCTAACCCCTTGAAAGCCAGCCATAACAATAACATCATATTCTTCAAGTTGAGAACGAAAATAATCAGCTTGAATAGAAATAATACGTGCAGAGGTATGCGAAGTATCCGTAAGTATAGGTACTTGATACCCAACCATAGAACGAGCTTTTATTCCTTCATCATGTAAAAGCATGGTAAAAAGAGCTATGGACTCTTGCTCACCAGTAGCAAGAAGAACGTCAAGCTCTGCAGGAAGAGGCTCATCAGACCATTGATATGCCATTTCCAAAAGCTTATTGGTTTGTCCAGAGCGAGCAGATAAAACAACTACAACTTTATACCCCTGTGCCACTGCTTTTGTTACCTTTGCACGCACTTTTTTCATGCATTCAAGGTCAGCAACAGATGAACCACCAAATTTTTGAACCAATATTTTCATGCTTTTTCCTATATTGGCATGAATAAATCATGCCGTATAAATTATACAAAATAATTCCATAAAAACATTTAATTTCTTGTCTATTTCAATAAAAAACAATTTTGTAAATGTTTTTGTAATTCAATTTCAAACTCACTAGCTATATCACCATGAGCAAAAACTGTTACTTGCCTTTTTTTTTCGCATAAGTTGTCTAAATTGTCTATATTTTCGAGAGAACTTTTTTTGACATTTTTATCATTTAATAATTTTAAACAAATGTCTAAACGATTTTTTACCCTAACTTCAAGACTTAGCCTCTCTGGCCACTCAATTAACAAGACAATTTTTTTTCCTAAATTTTGCAATTCTTCTGGAAGTTCACATTCATTTGACAAACGATAAAGATCGGCATGATATACTTCAGGCTTAGTAGGATATTCATGGCATAAGGTAAAACTTGGGCTTGCTATTTCAGCATTTTCTGCATTTGGTAATGAACCAACAAAAGAACGTGTTAATGTTGTTTTTCCTACACCCATTTCACCAAAAAGATATATTGTATTTACAAGCTTACCTTTTTCTTGTTGTATTAATAATGTTTTTGCTAAGGCTTTTCCAAAATTTTCCGTATCTTCTAATGTTTCTAATATTATTTCCATACTAAAACCTTTAAAAACTCGTTTATACTATTATCTAATTATAATTTATTAAATTTAAAATATTTTTATTATAGATTATTTATAAGAAAATTAATCTTTAAACTAGAATGAAAAAAAAGCAAAGGGAATAAATCCTCTTTTACTTTCTTTTTTATAGAAAGCAAGAAATTTATTCCCTTATCATATTATAATAATTATAAAATTATTTCTTCATATTATTGCTAAAACTTCTCACAAGATAAAATATATATTTTTAAAAAACATATTGAATTAATGTTAAACTAAAGAAAGTAATAACGATAACACATAAAATATTAAGCATAAAACCAGCTTTAATCATATCACCAATACTTACTAAATCAGAACTAAATACAATAGCATTAGGTGGCGTTGCAACAGGTAACATAAATGCACAACTTGCTGCTACTGCTGCTGGTACTGTGTAAAGTTCAGGTGCTACCCCTTGAGCTACTGCTATTGCCCCAACCAAAGGTAAAAATGCTGCTGCTGTCGCTGTATTTGATGTTATTTCTGTTAAAAATAATATTACAAGAATAACAATACCAATAATTAAAATAAGTGGTAAATTGGCAACAACTTGCATTTGTTGTGCTAACCACACTGCAAGCCCAGAACTATTAATACTTTCTGCAACAGCTAAGCCACCACCAAAAAGTAATAAAATACCCCAAGGTATTTGTGTTGCTTCTTCCCATGTTAAAAGAAAATGACTATGAGCATAATCAGTTGGAATTATAAACATTACTAAACTAAAAAATATAGCAATAAAAGTATCAGAAATAAAAGGAAATACTTTTGCAATATAAGGTTGAAAAATCCAAGAAATTGCAGCTAATGTAAAAATAAAAAGAACCCATTTTTCATCTTTTCGCATTTTACCTAATTTTATCATTTCATTAGCAAGGACTTTTTCAGCACTTTCCTTTTCAAGAGAGACTTTAAATTTTCCACGAGTTAACCAAAAATATGCTCCTATTAACATTACAAATGAAATAGGAACACCAAAAAGCATCCATTGTCCAAAACCTACATGAATATCATAATGTTCTTGTAAAAAAGCACGTAAAAGAGCATTAGGAGGAGTACCAATTAATGTTGCAAGTCCTCCAATACTAGCAGAATATGCTATACCAAGTAAAAGAGCTACTTGGAAATGTTTGCTATCCTTATCTTCACTACCAGCAGTAAAAAGTTTTGCCACAGAAATTCCAATAGGTGTCATCATAACAGCTGTTGCTGTATTACTAACCCACATACTAATAAATGCTGTTGCCAACATAAAACCAGCTATTTGACGACGTGGACTTACCCCAACTTTTTGTAAAATTGTAAGTGCAATTCTTTTGTGTAAATGGCAAGTCTCCATAGCAATACCAAGAATAAAACCACCTAAAAACAAGAAAATAGTAGGATTAGCATAAGATGCTGTTGCTTTATCTAAACTTGATAAGCCTATGGCAGGTATAAGAATAATAGGTACAAGACTTGTAACAGGAATAGGAATAGGTTCAGTTGCCCACCAAGCAGAAATTAAAATACACATTCCAAGACAATGCCAAGCATCTAACGACATAGTTGCACTAGGAGAAGGAGTTAAAAGTGTAATAGCAAAACATACTACCCCAAGCCAAAAACCAATAGTTGCTTCAACTTTATGAAAATGAATAAATTTACTTGCTTTTATCAATCCTTCAGGAAGAAACTGTGCCATTGCAACCTCCAATTTTATACATACAAAGAAAGGCTTTTTACAAGGAAAGGTACAAGGAAAGTATCGCTTTGGGAACTAAACCTTTCATAGGGCATATCTTGTAAAAAGCCTCGGGTTAGGGCAAAACCCACGAACAAGAATATTGTTCAAAAGAGTGCATGGCTAACGTTGAAAATAAAAATATCCTTGCTCTGTGTCAACCATAGCTATTTTTTTTCTTGAAAACTTTTTACAAAATTTTACCAAAACAAAGAAATCTAATGGGTTAGCTATATACCTTTTTATATTTTTTTGCAACTATTTTATTTTATTATATTTTTATAAAATATTTCAATATATAGCAAAAAACTTCCTCTCTTATCTTTACACGTTGTATTAATAAAATAAAAATAAAAATGTATAATTTCAACATATTACACTAAAAATATCTTTTATTGATAATTTTTAAATTTAAAAATATGAAAAATATTAACTAAACATTTTTTCTAATGCATACATTAAAATATGCTAACATATTGAAAACTCTATGCATAATGTATGCATTATCTTACATATTTTGCTAAATTAATTTAGCATAAAATACCATAAAAAAACTGCCTTATACTATATAAGACAGTTTTTTATTACATAACTAAAACAACACTAATGACAAAAAAAATTAATTATATAAACCGTATGGAGTTTCATTAAGGTTAATCATAATATTTTTCTTTTGACTATACGCATCTAAAACAGATTTATCATTTTCTCTACCAATACCAGATTTTTTATATCCACCAAAAGGAGCACCTTCAGGAATTTGGTTATAGGTATTTACCCACATACGTCCTGTTTCAATATTTCTTGCTACTTTTAAAGCACGATTAATATCTTTTGTCCAAACAGCACCACCAAGTCCATATTGAGAATCATTTGCCATTGCAATAACTTCATCTTCTGTTTTGAATTTAATAACAACAGCAACAGGACCAAAGATTTCTTCTTGTGCAACATTCATTGTATTTTCAACATTAACAAGCAATGTTGGTTGAATAAAACTTCCTTTATCGCAACCATTTTCTGTGTAATAATCACCACCAACAGCAACTACTGCACCTTCTTTTTTTGCAGATTCAATGCAAGATATAATTTTTGCAGCGTGTTTTTTACTAATTTGTGCACCCATTTGTGTTTCAGGATTTAATGGATCACCAATACGAACTTTTTTGAATAAATTTACAAGCTTTGCTACAAAATCATCATAGATTTTTTCTTGCACAAATACTCTTGAACCAGCACAACATACTTGGCCTTGGTTAAAAAGAATACCTAATTGCACACCTTCTAAAGCACGCTCTTCATCACAATCATCAAAAACAATATTCGCACTTTTACCACCAAGTTCTAATGTTGATGGAATAAGTTTTTCTGCTGCTGCTTTTGCAATAGTTTTTCCTATTTCAGTTGAACCTGTAAATGCTAATTTACTAATATCAGAATGTTCCAAAATATATTGTCCTGACTTGCTACCAGCACCAGTTATAACGTTAAATACACCTGCTGGAAGTAAATCTTCAATTATACGTGCAAATTCAAGAACACTCAATGATGTTTCAGAAGAAGGTTTAAAAACAATGCAGTTTCCTGATGCTAAAGCTGGAGCAATTTTCCATGCTGCCATTAAGAATGGGAAATTCCATGGAACAATTTGAGCTACAACACCTAATGGTTCTCTAAGTACTAAACTCATTAAGTTACCAGGAACAATAGAAGCAGTTCCTTCATCAGTACGAATTAAACTCGCAAAATATCTAAAATGATTTACAGAGTGTGGAATATCAACAGCTAATGTTTCACGAATAGGTTTACCATTATCCATACTTTCAACACGAGCAAGCCATTCTTTATTTTCTTCAATACGATCAGCAATTTTTTCTAAAATAGCTGCTTTTTCATTTTTTTCTACTTTTTTCCATGCTGGATATGCTTTCCAAGCTGCTTTAATAGCTAAATCAACATCTTCTCTTGTTGCTTCAGCACATTGAGCCAATGTTTCACCATTTGCAGGATTTATACTTGTGTAAAGAGAACCATCAGAAGCTGGTTTCCATTCCCCACCAATAAATAAAGAATAAACATTTTTTAATTTATTAGCTATGTTATCGGTCATGTTTATTTCTCCTTTTTTGGGATTTTAATTGTTAATAAAAATGTTATAATAAAAACTTATTATTCTACTAAATAGGGTAACTAAAAAATTTAATTTTCTAAAAATCTTACAAAATTTTGTTGTATTTCATATATAAACACTTTTTTAAAATTGAAAAGAAGAAACTTTTATTTTATAAGAAAAATATAGTACATTTTTCTTTTTAAAGAAACAAAATACTTTGTGATAAGCAGAACACATTCCATAAAAGAAAAAATTATCTAAATTGTTACAACTAATTAACAAAACAATTAATTTTTAAAATTTTTTATGTATGCATTAAAAAAAAGATATTATTCATTATAAGAAATATTTAATCAAAAAAATTATACTATTAGTTTGTTAGAAAATTTTATTATTCTATACTTTGTCATTTTATTTCACTTTCTAACTATAAAAAAAGGGGGAAAATTCCCCCTCTAAATCTTTACTAATTATTTTGTTGCATCAATATCAACAAAGCTAAACTTTGTAATATCAAATAAACCTTGTGGTGTTAGTTTTAAATCAGGAATTACAGGCAATGCAAGAAAACTTAATGTCATAAATGCATCAGCTTTTTCCCAAATTTTATAATGATCCTTAGCAAGAACATATAATTTTTGCAGAGCATTAGCCACTTCTTGTGGTTCAGCAGAACTCATAAGTCCACCTATATTTAATGGTAATTTAGCAAGCACATTTCCTTGACTTACCATTACAATTCCACCACCCATTTTTTCTATTTCTTGTAATGCAAAAAGAATATCAGCATCATTATCCCCTGCAACAACAATATTATGGCTATCGTGAGCAATAGTTGTGGCAATAGCACCATTTTGTAAGCCATATTCAGAATGCAAAAGTCCAAGTCCTACTTTGCCAGTTTTTTTATGACGTTCCACAACAGCAAGTTTTAACATTCCCTTATTTTGTTCAAATACAAAATTTCCTTGCTCATCAGTTGCAATATCCATAACCTCACATTTTGTTAAAAGAGAATGTGGTAATACTCGAATAACACGAGCTTTTTTAGATGAAATAGACAAAATTAACTCTTGTGGAAGTATTGTTTGCATACTTTCTTGCATTGATTTTGTTAATTCTTCAAGCAAAATATTTTTTTCAACATTATGCTTTGCAATATATTTTCCATTTTCAGCAACAAGTTCCCCATTAATATAAACAGCATGAGGCATACAATTTTCAAAATCTTTTAAAAGCATAAAACTTGCTTCTTTGCCCGGAGCTATTGCTCCTTTATCTTTTAAACCATACGCTTCAGCCACATTTATTGTTGCCATTTTAATTGCATCAATAGGTGCAATACCATGTGCAATGGCAAGGCGAACAGAATCATTTATATGCCCACGTTTTAATATATCAGCACATTGCTTATCATCAGTGCATAAAAGACAATTTTTTATTGTATAAGCATTTACAACAGGTAAAAGATTAACTAAATCATGGGCAGCAGAACCTTCACGAAGCATAACATACATACCTCGTTGTATTCTATCCATTGCCTCTGTAACTGTTGTACATTCATGGTCAGTACGAACACCTGCTAATACATACATATCAAGATCTGAACCTTCTAAATTTGGTGAATGTCCATCAATCATTTTTTGTTTATCTCTTGCAAGAGCTAATTTTTCAATAACAGAACTATCTTGCATAAGAACACCCGGCACATTCATCATTTCACCAAGTCCGTAAACATTTTCATTATCAATAAGTTCCGCTAAATCAGCTGCAAAAAGATTAGCTCCAGCATCTTCAAAAGGAAGAGCAGGCACACAAGAAGGCAACATAAATTTTACATCAAGCAAACTTTGCTTTGCTGATTCTATCATAAAACGTATGCCTTCTAAACCCTTAACATTAGCAATTTCATGTGGATCAGCAATAACAGTACCTGTTCCAAAAGGAATAACAAGTTCTGCAAACTTTTCAGGGCTAAGCATAGAGGATTCAATATGCACATGACCATCAAAAAAGTTTGGCACAAGATACGCATTATTTGCATCAATAACTTTTTTAGCTTTCATTTGACTAAAGCCAACAATCACCCCTTGATGAACACATACAGACCCTTCAAAAAATAATCCTCTATACACATCAGCAATTTTTGCATTATCAATACGTAAATCAATTTCTTGTGTATTTTTTATTTCTTGCATTATATTTTGAATTTTTTTGTAATCTATCATATACTATCCTTATTAAAATAAAAAAAGAATTTTATGCAAGAATACAGTTAAAGGCAAAGGTTTTTTATGTACATAATTTGCTATATTACAACAAAAGATAAAGATGAAGCTAAAAAAATTTGTAAAGCCCTATTACAAGAAAAATTAATTGCTTGTGCAAATATTTTTCCCATTGAAAGTCTTTATGAATGGGAAAATGCACTTTGTGAAGAAACAGAATACGCTATTATCGCCAAAACACTACAAGAAAATTTTACAAAAATTGAAAATACTGTAAAACATTTGCATAGTTATGAAATTCCTTGTATAGTGGCTTATCCTCTTTGTAATGGTAATCAAGATTTTCTTTCTTGGATTACAACAACAGTAAAAAACTAATATTTATAGGTGATTATATGAATATTCATATTATGGGTTCTGTGGCTTTTGATAGAATTATGTCTTATAAAGGAAATTTTGAAGACCTTTTGCTACCAGATAAACTTCATATGCTTAGTGTTGTTTTTCTTATTGATAGAATTGAAGAAAAACGTGGTGGAACAGCAAGCAATATTGCATACAACCTTTCCATGCTTGGTGAGTTTCCTCATATTTATTGCTCTGTTGGACATGATTTTAAAGGTAGCTATGAAAAAGCTCTCCAAAATATGAAAATCAATCTTGATGGAATTCGTGTTTTAGAGGAACAACTTACAGCTTGTGCCTACATTACTGCAGACCAAAAAGGAAACCAAATTACTGGATTTAGCCCTGCTGCAATGAATACCCCTGCTGATCCAAGTGCTTATGCTAAAATTCAACAAGGTGATTTTGGTATTGTATCACCAGGTAATGCTGAAGATATGGGCAAATTCCCACAAATTTTTAAAGAAAGAAATGTGCCTTATATTTATGATCCAGGTCAACAAATTCCTGCTGTTAGCAAAGAGTCTCACCTTGCAAGCATTGAAGGTTCTGAAATTTTAATCGGTAATGATTATGAAATTGCTCTTATTTCTGAAAGAACTGGAAAATCAAAATCTGAACTTTTAGAAAAAACAAAATATATTCTTACTACCTTAGGTGAAGGTGGTTGCCAAATTTCCCAAAAAGGCAAGGAAGATATTGTTATCAAAGCTCCTAAAATTACTACTCTTGCTGACCCAACAGGAGCTGGTGATTCTTTACGTGCTGGTTTACTTAAAGGATTAACATCAGGACTTGATATTGAAACAAGTGTAAAAATTGGTAGTACTTGTGCTGCTTTTTGTATTGAAAAATACGGTACACAAGAACATTATTATAGCCTTGAAAACTTTAGACAACGTTATAAAGAAAATTATGGCGAATGTCCTTTTTAATATAAAGCCCACTTTGTGGGCTTTTTCTATATTTTTATTATTTTTTTTATAGTATTATAAGCTTTATTTTCTTGCAAAAATACTTTATTTTATTCTCTTTCTACTCCAACGCACAAAACACTTTTCATAATATTTTTATATTATATTATTGTAAATTAACTTTTCCTCGTTATTAATTGTATTATTATAACTAATAAAATGTATTAAACTTAACATTCAATTTTAAAATAACTTAAAATAAACTTATAATTAAAAATAACTCGTTAAATTTTCTCTAAAAAAATTTAATTATTTTAGGCAAACATTATATTAAAAAAAAATTTTTATCCGATAAAGTAATTATTGGAAATTAAATAATTGAGAGTAATATGCAAGAAATTCGTCAAATACTGGATAGCCAACCTAGTGTCCGTGAAGAAATGCTTTCATCTGATGGTGTTTGTGCATGGATAGTTTGGGGTAATCAAGGTCATCACCAAAATGCAATAGAAATTTTACAAGACGCTGGTGCATTAGAAATTGTTTCTGTTGGATCACAATCACTTTGGTTTTTCTTTACCCCAGAGGTAATGATTAATAGTCTTGCAAAACTTGATCTTTGGGCAAAACAATTTAGTGTAGGTATTACAACTTTCGCTTTTCCTAGTCGCTTATCTATTGGTGTTGATCAAGTAAAATCCATTGATATTCCTCATGAATTTAGATATTTAAAAGCTGAAATTTCAAATTCTCGTGGCTATATATATATTCATCCAGATTATGGCTCTCTTGCTGCAAGTGTTCCTGGTTTAAGCATTTTTGAAGTAAAAGGTTTAAGTCAACGTGGGAATACTGCATGGAAAATTATTTCAACAGAACGCCGTCTTCCTTTTTCATCAGAACAAAGTTGGTATGCTTTTGTACGTCCTCTTGGTAATCCTATTGACAAACAATACCAAAAAGGCTGGCAAACATTTTTCTATTACTTAGAAGTGTTTATTTCCCAAAATAAACTCAAATATTCTTTTATAGATAATTTCCTTATTATCCCTCTTGAAAATTTATCTATTTTAAGAGAATGGATGCGTGCTATTACTAATACAATCACCACTATACGCGAACAACACCCTGATGCGTATTGGCCTTGTATTAACGTTGTTACAGATAAAAATAATTTAAACTTCACCCCAGAATTACCTAAAAAAATTAATATTAATTGGGATGACCTTAGCCCTGATACTCCTTATATTAGCTATAAAAATGCTTTTATTCTTGGTGATGATTTTAAAATTCAAGATCTCGTTTATTCAAGCACAAATACAAGCATAGATTCTTTTTGTACTGTTGAACTAAAAACACAAAAAACAGAAGTTACTTCTTTTTCAATTGTATTACCAGAAGCTCTTCTCCCTAAGAATAAACCTTGTTTTTATTGTGGTTCTTCCAATCACAGCCCAATGCAATGTCCTTCAAAATCTGTTGAACCTGTTTCTCCACAATATTTTGAAAATTTAAATAATATTAACTTATCTGATGCAAATCTTGCTTTTCGTGAAATAGATAAAAGAATTGCCCGTGAAGGTATTTCTGCATATCTTAATATGATCCATGAAAATAATACAGCTGGAAAAATTCTAAAAGCAGTATTTGCCATTAATCATATTATTCAATTACCTAACATTGCACGTATTTGGCGTATTACAACACGTGAAATTGAATCTGATCCAGAAATTACAGCAGAACATCAATCAGATCCAAACAATATTCTTTTACAACGTTTTGCAAAATGCCCTCCTCAAGATTTACATGGTTTTGAACGTGAATGTTTACAACTTTTACAAAAATCACCTAAAAATTGGCATATTCATTGTATTTTAGGTTTCATTCAAATGGAAAAAGGCGATCTTGATCGTGCTATGCAATATTGGAATGATGCTGACGGACTTTGCACCATTACTTTACACCAAGCATGGCTTAAATTCTTAATCGCAAGAACAAAAGAAATTCAAGGCCATTATCTTGATGCTATTGAAATGTATAACAATAGTATACGTCTTTTACCCGGTTGGAAAGATCCTATATATAGAATTCATGTGTGTAATTTAAAACGCGGACATGCTGAAAAAGTTGCTCGTGAATTGGCTGAAATTGTAAGTAAAAATCCTTATGTATTTCATAAAATTATTCTTGACCCAGAACTTATTCGCGGCCAAACACATATTCTAAGTTTATTACAACGCCTTTGGAAAGAAGCGTATAATAAATTTTTTGTGGAAAGAACAGCTCTTGAAACATTAAATACTAATATTAATGAATGGTTTACAAAAGAAACAAACCCCATTCCAGAACAAACAGAAAATGTACAACATCTTCTAAAACTTGGAGAAATTAAAAACTATCTTCTCTTCCTTGAAATAGCAAAAGAAAGACCTGCTATTGAAGCTGAAATTTCAGAAGCTATTAATGCAGAAATTACTAAATTAAAAAATAGTTATGAAAAAGCATTACTTAAAGTTGAAACCATTCGTGATGAAATGAGTTGGTTTGCCTTACAAAAAACATTTACCAACTTTAATAGTCTTTTTAATAATTGTGCACAAATTCTAAACTGGGCTTTTGGCTCTAACTTTACATTACCAAGAGTATATAAAGAAGCAAAAACAAAACTTGCAATTTTAGAAAAACAAATTGTTGAACTTGAAAAGAAATTAAAAATTCTTCGTATGGTTAGAGATTTTACATTATTTTTTATTCTTACCATGCGAACATTTGTAAAACTTGCAATGTTTTTTGTTCCACTTGGTATTATAGGTATTTTCGTTGCTGTATTCTTTGGTGGTAGTCTTGGACTTGGACAAATGCAAGGCATTATTAAAACAAACTTTTGGTCTCTCATCAAAGTAATGATGAGTATAACTCTTATGCTTTCTCTTGGTATGGCATCTTTAAAAACAACAGTTATTTTTGAAAGAAAACGCCGTGATCTTATTGAAAAAGCTAAAGAATTTAGACAAAAAAGACAACATGCAAGAGTTGAAAAAGCTCGTCAATTTAGAGCTGCTCTTGAAAGTAATGCCCAAAAAGAAAAAAAATCTTCTTATGATAGAACGAAATTTTAGTTATGCAAAAAGAAATTGAACGAAAATTTTTATTAAAAAACGATGATTGGAAAGGAAAAGCCGAACCAGTTCTTTTCCGTCAAGGTTATATTGCAAGAACAACGGATAGAACTGTCCGTGTTCGTGTTGCAAATAATCAAGGTTTTCTTACCATTAAACTTCGTGTAGGCCCAATTTCTAGACACGAATACGAATATGCTATCCCTCTACATGAAGCAAATGAATTACTTAATGCGTTAGATTCAACAGAAATTATTGAAAAATACAGATATACTTTTGAAGAATGTGGGCATATTTGGGAAATAGATGAATTTTTAGGAGCAAATGCAGGTTTATGCATTGCAGAAGTTGAACTTAAAAACGAAAATGAACATATTACTTTTCCTTCTTGGATAGGTGAAGAGGTAAGTAAGTTATCTAAATACCTCAATGTTTCTTTATCACAAAATCCCTATTCTGATTGGAATAAAAACTCGTCGTGAGTGAGAATATGTTCTAAAGTTTTATGTTATTAGACCGATAGTTATAAGGATATTTATAAACCATAAATATAAAATGCATTATAAGGGTTACGCCATGATAGAATATTATCGTTTTTATGAAGTTGAAAAACTTATAAATCAAGGTAAATTTGATCAAGCTTTAGTGGAATTAAGAAGTTTACAAAAACTCTATATTGAACTTGCACAAGAAAATGCAAAACTTAGAGTTCAATTACACGATTTAGAAGATGTTCTTAGCATTTCTAGAAATATTATTTTTGATGGTGATGCTTATTGGATTATTTCTGGAGGACAAAAACAAGGTCCTTTCTGCCCTAGATGTTACCACGAAAACGGCGATCTTATTCGTATGAATATTGAAAAAAGATTAGATGCTTATGATAAAAGCATTTGGACTTGCCCTCATTGTCAATTTACTGCAGAACCTGAAATTGAAATTGATACAGCTCAAACTCCAGCACCAAAAGCAAAGATTATTCCTTTTATGCAATAATATATTTATACAGGATAGCTTTTGGGAGAAAACTTTTAAAAAAGTTTTTCCCCCTATCCCCTTACAAAACTTTTTATCAAAAAAATCCTTTTTACAAAAAAGGATTTTTTATTTTAAGCTAGGGTGTGTTTCTAACTTATTTTTTTCTTGTTTATATAATATTTTCATCTTTATTCTACTATTCCATAGTGTTAGGAGTTATAAGAGGTGAAGCCCCATATTAAATATTTCTGGTTTAGGAGTGAAATCCCTTATGATATCTAATACTATGTAATAGTATAATAAAAAGGATAGTATCCTTATAACCATTTTAGGGGGATACCTCCCCTAAGACCCCATTACAAGGGGAAGCAAAGGGGGTAAAATCCCCCTAGCGTTGCTGTCTATTTCCCTAAACCTCGTAAACTCGATATAAGGGGTGAAACCCCTTATAAATCTAATATTATAGAATAATAGAATAAAGATGAAAATTATATATAAATAAAAACCACCCGCTAAGCGGGTGGTTTTCACCAGCCCTATAAGGGCATATTACTGGCTT
>SAMEA104404100__coassemble_1078_pt1 | contig 26419 bp, 22 predicted proteins | sample SAMEA104404100__metabat2_high_PE_071 | metagenome-assembled genome bin SAMEA104404100 (sample SAMEA104404100) | Balaenoptera acutorostrata
GTTTTGTTAATAATGTTCTTGCTAAAAGCATTTTTTGAAACTCACCACCAGAAAGCTCAGTAATACCTCGATAAGCAAGATGTTCTATACCAAGCATTGATAAATATTCCATAGCTTCATCTTTCATATTTTGTGTATATTTATGCAAAATATTCCAAGATTTATGCAAATAAGCTCCCAAACATACTTCTAATACATTTATAGGAAAACGTTTATTTAAATCAAGTGATTGTGGCATATACCCAAGTGTTGAAAAATTATTTTCTTTTCCAAAAATTTCAATTTTTCCAGTGTAAGGTATACTTCCAATAATTGCTTTAATAAAAGTTGACTTGCCTCCACCATTTGGGCCAAGTATGCCTAAAAAATCTCCTTCAGAAACAGTAAGATTAATATGTTCTAAAGCATGATGATTAGCATAATTTACACATAAATCTTGAATAGATAAAGCATTCATATTTTTATTGAGCGTCTTTAATACTTTTTGCTAATAATAATAAATTTTCTGTATAATCATAAGAAAGAGGGCTAAGCTCTACGGCTTTTCCTCCAATTTCAGACGCAAAAGCCTCCACTTGACGGCTAGAAATTTCTCTTTGATGAAAAATAACTTTGATGGAATTTGTCTTAGCAATATCTATCATTTCTTGCAAGTGTTTTGCTCCTGCCTCTTTTCCATGATGTTCTAGAGCATACATTTCAAGCCCATAATCATCAGCTAAATAACCAAAAGCAGGGTGAAAAACTAAAAATTTCTTATTTTTTACAGTTTGAAAAATTTCTTGTGCTTTTTTATCTGCTTCTTGAATTTTGGCTATGTAAGTATTGGCATTATTAAGATAAAAATCTTTATTTTCAACATCAAGCAAAGCTATATATTCTGCCATTTTTTGTACCATAACAATAGCTCTTTTAGGTGAAAGCCATATATGCGGATCTCGAGTATTACCTATTGTTAAATCAGGATATTTTTCTCTTACTAAAGAGTCTAAAGGCACAACTTTTACTGTTTCAGGCAAATTTACTAAAATATTATTATTTTCTGCTGCTACTCCAATAGTAAAATATATATCAGCCTTATTTAATTCTGCTAAAGCAAGGGGGCTAGGCGAATACGTTGCAGGACTTCCCCCTTGAGGAATAAGACATTGCACCTTACCTTTTCCACCTAAAATTTCTGTTGCAAAACGAGCTTCAGGAATAATACTTACTGCTATATGTAATTCTTTAGCATAGCCATTGATAGAAAAAAAGAAACATATAGTTAACATATTAATAATAAAAAATATTTTTTTCATATTGTTACCTTTTTATTGAAAACTATTTTCAAAAATTTTATTTTTTCTAATAGTTTTTTCTACAAATTGCAATAAAATAATATAATTTGTAAAATCAAGCTATTATAATAAAAATTTTTATAAATATATTCTAATACTAAATAAAACGGAACTCAATATAAGAAAAACATACATTTAATTTGATTATATTTCTTTCTTGTAATTTTACTTTTATCTTAAAATAAAAAAACTAGATTAATATAATTATTTTTATTTTTTTTACTATTATTTTACAAAGGGTTAACACATATACTATAAAAAGGGTTCATAAAAAAAATAAAAAGAAATTGCAATTTCTTATTTTTTTGCTACTTTTTCTTACATACAAATTATTACTTGGAGCATACATGTATTATCATCACGATTTAAGCCCTATTGCATTCTCTCTTGGTTCATTTATTACTGTTCATTGGTATGGGCTAATGTATGTTATTGCTTTTTTCTGTGGTTGGGCTTTAGCTCGATATTTTACCACACTTCCCCATATAAAATTTACAAAAGAAAATGTTGAAGACCTTTTCACATATATAATTTTAGGTGTATTACTTGGTGGTCGTCTTGGTTATGTACTTTTTTATGATATTTCTTATTATCTAGCAAATCCACTTGATATTATTAAAATTTGGCAAGGTGGAATGTCTTTTCATGGTGGATTTTTAGGTGTTCTTTTTGCCTTACTTATTTGGAGTAAAAAACATCATTGTAGTTATATTGCATTAACAGATTTTATTGCCCCATGTGTTCCTATTGGACTTTTTTTTGGACGTATTGGCAATTTTATTAATGGTGAGCTTTGGGGAAAAGAAGCAACTGTTTCATGGGCTGTTATTTTCCCAACAGGAGGCTCACAACCTAGACACCCAAGCCAACTTTATGAAGCAGGTTTAGAGGGATTAGCTCTTTTTCTTATACTCTTTTTTCTTGCTAAAAAAGATACTCCAAAAGGCGTTATTTCAGCTGTATTCTGTATAGGATATGCATTAGCTCGTAGTTTTGTTGAATTTTATCGTGTACCTGATCCTCAATATGGCTATTTTTTAGGTTTTATTACTATGGGACAAATTTTATGTATTCCCATGATTTTAACTGGAATTATTTTATTATACCTTTCTAAAAAATGGCAACTTGAAGAAACAACAAATTATAAAAAAATACAAAAGTCAAAAAGGTAAGCTATGTTTGAAATTGGAATATATATTCTTTGTGGTATTCTTTCTGGATTATTTTCTGGAATGTTGGGAATAGGTGGAGGACTTGTTGTTGTTCCTTTACTTCTTATTATTTTTGAAGCAAATGCACAAATTCCACCTCACCACATCATGCATATTATTGTTGCAACATCATTATCTGCATCTATTTTTACATCATTTTCAAGTGCCATTGCCCAAACAAAACATAAAGCCGTTATGTGGGATATTGTAAAAATAATGTCTCCTTTTATTATTTTAGGCACAATATTTGGGGCAAGTCTTTCTCCTTATTTTTCTTCTACATTTATGCGTTGGATACTTATTTTCTTTCTTGTTTCTGTTGGTACACAAATTTTATTTGATTTATCACCTAAAAAAAGCCAAAAAGAATTTAGTAATACATTTTATAGAATAAGTGCGTTCATTATTGGAATGTTTTCTAGTTTTGTAGGTCTTGCTGGGGGAAGTATCTTTGTTCCTTTTCTAAAATATACACTTGGCAATATGCATAAAGCCATTGGAACATCTACTGCCTTAGCATGGAGTTTAGCTATTTCAGGTGGTATTGGTTACATTATAGCAGGATATAATGTTACAGATTTACCAAAAGATACATTAGGTTATATTCATATTCCTGCTCTTATCTGTATTGCTGTTGCAAGTATGATTGTTGCTCCTCTTGGAGTAAAACTTTCCCATGCATTACCTATTAATGTATTAAAAAAGACATTTGCTATTTTACTTTTTGCCTCTGCAATTCGAACATTTATGGGAATTATCCACTAGATTTTATTTATTTAAATTAAAATATATTTTTTATTTTTATTTATAAAAATTTTTCTTTACAAAATTTTATTATATTTAATAACTAATTTTCTTTACGATAAAAAAACGAACTCTCACCTATATACTTTTTCATTCAAGACTTTTCCAAAAATATTTTAATAAAACACTATGTTCTATATAAAATTTTTCTTTATTAAAACATATTGTTTTTATTTTATTTATTTTAACTTTTTTTTATTAACAAATTATATAAAAAGAGCTATAAACAAAAAACTTTTTATATTGGAAAAGTTATGGATTTCATTTTTATTTTTAAACTCATTGCAATGCCTATTGCAATTTTAATAACTATTTTAATTACTAAAAAATGGGGAGCTTTTGTCGGTGGATTATTGGCAGGACTACCTACTTTTTCTGGGCCAATATCTTTTTTCATTACCTATGAACAAGGTTCAGATTTTGCTGTTTTAGCTTCATATAATAGTTTAATTGGTTTATTAGGTTGTGCAACAACAGCAATTATTTATTCTTGGACTGCTTTTTTTGGTGGAAAATGGTGGCTTGCTTTACCTTGTGCCATAGCAGGATATTTTATTAACGGTTATTTTCTTCATTTTTTACCTGATTTTTCCCCTTTTGTTGTTTTTTTTGCTTGCTCTTCTTCACTTATTGTTACCTTTTTATTACCAAAAGCAAAAATCACTACGTATTCCACACATAGACCTAAATGGATATTTTGGTTTCAAATCATAAGTGGAGCTATCCTTGTTTATCTTATTACAGAAACAGCACACATTTTAGGACCACAATGGAGTGGTACTATGGGTTGCTTCCCTATTATGATTATTGCCCTTGCACCTTTTTCTCATGTTGTTAGTGGGGTATATGCAACATTAATTGTTATGAAAGGTTTAGCTGCTGGTTGGGTTGGCACTGCATTATTTGCTTGCACTGTTATTCTTATGGTGCAACATTTTCATATTGCCATTGTTTATATCACAGCCATTTTTGTTGCTTGCATAAGCAGTATTATTTATTCTATTATTTTCATTTATTTTCAAAAGAAATTTAAAAATAAAAAAGCCGCTCTAAATTCATAGAGCGACCTTTATTGTATACTGTATAATAACTAACTTATTCTTTTACAAATAAATCTGTTGACATATAACGTTCACCTGTATCAGGAGCAATAGTAATAATATTTTTTCCTTTAAATTCAGGACGACTAGCTAATTTTATTGCAGCAAGCACATTAGCCCCAGTTGAAATACCACCATTAACAGCGTCCATTTTTAATACTTTACGTGCTGTTTCTTTTGCCTCAACAGTTGCAATAGTAATTACTTCATCAATAACATTTCTATCTAAAACCTTTGGCACAAAACCTGCCCCAATACCTTGAATTCCATGAGGTGCTGGACCATTACCTGATAAAACAGCTGATTCTTGAGGCTCTACAACTGCAGTAAGAATAGTATTATTTTTTTCTTTTAAATATTTACTAATACCAGTTACAGTAGCACCTGATCCTGCTCCTGCCACAAAAGCATGAATTTCAATTTGCTCATCATTTGCTTGATTCCAAATTTCAGGAGCAGTAGTTTCATAATGAACTTTTGGACCAACTTCATTACTAAATTGATCAGGACGAAAAGCATTTTTTGTTGCATTAAAAATTTCTTCTGCTTTTTCTTGAGCACCCTTCATACCCTTAGCAGCTGGAGTTAAAACAATTTCAGCTCCTAAGCCTTTCATAAGCATACGGCGTTCAATACTTGCAGATTCTGGCATACAAATAACAAGCTTAATTCCAAGTTGAGCACAAACCAATGCCAAACCAATTCCTAAATTACCACTTGATGCCTCAATAACAGTTCCATCTTTTGTCAATACGCCACTATCTAACGCATGCTTAATATATGCGTAAGAAGCTCTATCTTTTATTGAACCACCAGGATTAAACATTTCAGCTTTTACGTAAATATTTGCACCAACTTCTTTTGAAATGTTAATTAAATGAATAAGTGGAGTATTTCCAATATATGAAAGTAAATTCATGTTAACCTCGCTTATAAATTATCTTCTTTTGTAAACATACGCCAATTAATACCGTCTTCTGTTTTTTCAGGAATAACATCAAGTATAGCAACATTTTTCCAAAAATAACTCAAACTATTATCAGGTCCAATATGGCATTTCATATTTGCACTAATTTCATCTGGACTAAGTTTTTTTATTACAACACCTAACTCCTCAAGTTGTTCTCGCAAAATTTCTTCAATTCTTTGAGCAACTTCAGGCGTTGGAATATATTCATTATTATCCATACATTCTCACTTTTAATGCTTTCTCTTAATACTATAAGTCGTTTTTCTCACTTGTCAAAATTTTCTTGTATGTTTATAGTAAAAAAAATTTTTATATGAGGTGAACTATGCTACATCATTTAGTTTGGTGGACATTAAAAGATACTGAAAATAATAAAGATCCAAAAGAAATTGCTCAATATCTTGCTAATCTTGGTATGAAAAAAATGAATGGAAAAATTGATGCCCTTCTTTCTTTAGAGCTTATTTGTAATTTTGCCAATACAACAACTCAAGAAGTACAATTACTCTTACACAGTACCCATAAATCAGAAAAAGAACTTGCTGAATATGCAAGCAACCCTATTCATGTTGAATTTGCAACAGAATTGAAAAAATATGCAACCTCAAGACAAGCCATAGATTATTTTGCATAATTTTTATTTTTTTGTTTTTTATTTAAGGGGAAAACTTTTTATAAAAAGTTTTCCCCTTAAAACCCCTTTTCAAAAATTTTTATCTCAAAAATCCTTTTGCGTGCAAAAGAATTTTTGTTTTCACTGTTTTTACATTACTTATTAATCATATTAGATTTATTCATATAATTTTTTTATTATTAGCATAAAAATTTATACTATTCAGTTTTTCTTATACTAATTACTATTATTATCTCTAATTTTCTACATTCCAATAAACAAAAAATAACATTCTTATTAAATAGATTTCCAAATTATCATATACTATATAATTTGAATAATATAATAAGATAAAAATAAAAGAACACTCATTAGATAATATCGAGTTCTAAAAAATTTAACTCTCTGAAAACAAGAAACAAAACAACTTATTAGAAGAATGTAAAACAAGAAAAACATATACGTTTTTAAAAAGTAAAAACAAAAAAGGATTTCCCCGCTATTAGCTTAGTATTTAATAGGTTTGAAAAGGTAAATACCTTTGTTATTCTAACTAACATAGAAAATTTAGATAAATAGAAGTAAATTAAATGAAAAAGAAAAAATAAAAACTAATTTAAAAACATACTAACACAAACATATTTCTATTTTAGAAAAAAAATAAAAAAAAAAGGACAACCTAATAAAGATTGACCCAAAGCATACTGGGGGAAGTATGCAAACAAAAATGGCGGAACGGAAGGGACTTGAACCCTCGGCCTCCGGCGTGACAGGCCGGCGTTATAACCGACTTAACTACCGTTCCGCAATTTTTAGTAACTCTCAGCCACTGGAGATTTCTTTTATATTGATTTTAAAATTCTGTCAACAAAAAAATTTAATTTTTTATTTTTTCTTTTATTTTTTTTCTTGTTCTTCAAGTTGAATTTTTTTAAGAGCAATTTCAATACAAGATAATGCAGCAGGAGTTACCCCTGAAATTCTAGATGCTTGCCCTAAGTTTAATGGTTTTACTCTATTCAATTTTTCTTGAATTTCCCGTGAAAGACCGGGCATATTTGTATAATCAAGATCTTTTGGAAGTTCAATTTTTTCTTGAGAAGAAGTTTTTTGTACCATTTCTTCTTGTCTTGAAAGATAACCAGAATATTTTGTAATAATTTCTGCGGTTTCACAAACATCAGGGTATTTTTCTAAATATTCTCCAAGTTCAGGAATAAATTTAACAATATCAGCTAATTTTAAATTAGGTCTACGGCAAAGATCTTCAAGCGTAATAGCTTTAGTAGGCAATGCTTCTTGCAATTCCTCTAAAATAGCTCTTGTTTTTGCATCAGGACGAATAGAATTTTCACGCAACAATGTCAAAATTTCTTGAATAAGTCTTTGTTTATTTGCAAATAATGCATAATGTTCATCTGTTACTAAACCACGCTCACGCCCAATAGGTGTAAGTCTTGCATCTGCATTATCTTCTCGCAATAAAAGACGATATTCTGCCCTAGAAGTAAACATTCTAAAGGGTTCTTCTGTACCTTTTGTTACCAATTCATCAACCAAAACAGCCATATATGCTTCATCACGGCGAAGTAAAAATGGCTCACGATTTTCAAGTACAGCGGCAACATTTAATGCAGCCCAAAGCCCTTGAGCAGCAGCTTCTTCATAACCAGAAGTTCCATTAATTTGCCCTGCAAACCATAATCCTTCTACTTTTTTTGTTTGTAATGTTGGCATAAGTTGAATTGGATTAGCATAATCATATTCAATCGCATAACCTGGTCGAACAATTTTAGCATTTTCTAAACCGGGTATAGTTGCAATCATACCTTCTTGCACATCTAAAGGTAAACTTGTTGAAATACCATTTGGATAACATTCTTCAAAATTTAATCCTTCAGGTTCAACAAAAACTTGATGTCTTTCTCTTTCAGGAAAACGTGCAACCTTATCCTCAACAGAAGGGCAATATCTTGCACCTGTACCCTCAATAACTCCTGTAAACAAAGGAGATCTATCCATTCCAGAACGAATTATTTCATGTGTTTTTTCATTTGTCCAAGTTATATAACAAGGTACTTGTGGCAATTTTGGACCTTCACCATGAAAACTAAAACCAGGAGGAGGAAAATCACCAGCTTGTTCTTCCATTACAGAAAAATTAATAGAATCATAGCGAATACGTGGTGTTGTTCCTGTTTTTAATCTTCCAAGCTTAATCCCTAAACGGCGTAACGCATCAGATAAATGCATACTTGGAGAATCCCCAAGCCGTCCTCCGGGCATATTTTTCAAGCCAATATGAATAAGACCACATAAAAATGTACCTGTTGTTAAAAGAATATGCTTTGCATAAAACTTTTTACCAATAGCAGTAACAAGCCCTACAATTTTATGTTGCAACTCTTCTTCATTAGCTTGTGGATTAATTTCTTCTGTGATTAAATCTTCAACAATATCTTGCCAAATAGTAAGATTTTTTTGATTAAAGACTGTTGATTTTACAACTTTAATATAAGCTTCTCTGTCCATCTGAGCCCGACGAGAACGCACAGCAGGGCCTTTACTCTGATTTAATATGCGAAACTGTATTCCAGCCTCATCAGCCCAAAGCCCCATACAACCACCTAAGGCATCTATTTCACGAACTAAATGCCCTTTTGCAAGTCCCCCAATAGCAGGATTACAAGAAAGGTGTCCTATTCTATCAATATTACTTGTAATAAGTAAAGTTTTATGTCCTAAACGTGCAAGAGCCATACTTGCTTCACAACCAGCATGTCCAGCACCAACAACTATACAATCAAAATGTTCTTCTATCATAAGTTTTTCCGAAAAAATATCATTGCGTTGCAAATATACTAAGAACTAAAAAAAAATAAAAGAACTTTCTTAGGCAATTATTTAATAATGTTTTTTTGAGAGGGAAACTTTTGAAAAAGTTCCCCTCTCAAACTCACCTCTCAAAACTTTTTAATACAAAAGCTCTTTTAGGCACAAAAGAACTTTTGTTTTTCCTACATTATAAAAAATACTTATTAGGTTGTGTTTCCAAATTATTTAGAAACACAACCTAATAACGCAAAATTAACTTATATAAATCGCTGTCGCTACCGCAAAGCTCATTCTTCGCTAACGAATACCGTATAAACCCAAATAAATAACAGTTACTTATGATTTATAAGAATAAAAGCAACATTCTTTGGAGCGGGCAAAGCTCGCGTAAAAGTATGGAGCGTAAAGGGGTTTGCGTTTGGGTTTCCAAAGGGGGAAAACACAAGGGGCTTGCCCCTCGTTTCCCCTTTGGTCGGGTCTAAGGGGTGAAGCCCCTTATTAAACGTGGTACTATGTAATAGTAGAATAAAGAAGAAAATGTTATATAAAAAAGAAAAAAAATTAATTTAGAAACACACCCTATTTTATATGCAAAATAAAGAAAAATTTTTAAAAAGGGTTTTAAGAAAAAGACTTTAAGTTTCCATGCAAATAAAAATAGTCAATAAAATACTTTGAATATTTAATGAAAATATTTTAAACTCTCTTTATACATTTTCATTTTTATTAAGGAATAATTATGTCCCCTATATTAAAAGGTTTTTTAATTGGATCTTCTTTTGGAGTATTTGCTTTTCTTTTTGGCATAACAGAAAGTATGCCTCGTAGCATTATACTTGGAACTGTTGCAGGTATTGCTGCAGGATTAACATTTAAAATTCGTGAAAATAATAAGAAAAACTAATGTTAACCAAACTTTTTTTTATTTGTTATAATTTTTTATGGTTACTTGCCACACCTTTTCTTAAAAGACATAAAAGAATGAAAATAGGCTTTGAAGATAGGCTTATTCAAGGAAATTGGCAAACATTACCACAAAAACGCCCTATTGATATATGGATACAAGCATCATCAGGTGGTGAAGCTTATCTTAGTCTTGAGCTTTTATCCTGTTTAGAAGAAAAACATAGTTCACTTCATATTCTTTGTACAAGCATGACTAAACAAGGTATTGATATACTTACACAAGGCAGAGAAGATTTTTTTCATGCATGGAAATTAAAATATAAAAAACAAGCTCCACATATTCATATTTGTTATTTTCCACTTGATAGTGAAAAAATTATGCATAAAGCTTTTTCTCTTACAACACCTAAAATATGTATTTTGCTTGAAACAGAACTTTGGCCTAATTTTATGAAAATGTGCAAAGAGTTTCAAACAAAACTATATATTGTAAACGGAAGAATTACAGAAAAAACATATAACTCTTATAAAAAAATTCAAACAATTTTAGCTGAAATCAACCCACAAGCAATATATGCAACAAAAGAAAAAGATAAAGAATTATATGCAGATCTTTTTCCTCAAGCCACTTGCCAATTTATGTATAATATGAAGTTTGATACTACATATAAAGAATTATGTATAGCCATGCAAGCTTCTACTAACAATGAGCAAAAAGATTTTCCACAAGTAGCTAAAAGTACATGTGTCTTCCTTTTTGCTTCCATACGTAAGGAAGAAGAAAATATACTTTTTCCTTTTCTTTTAACTCTTCATAAACAAAAAACAAAAAGTATTATTATACTTGCTCCTCGCCATGTAGCACGTTTTGAGGCATGGCAAGAAAAATTTAATAAAGAAAACATTCCTCTTATTAATAGATCTAGATGCGATAATAATCATACTTTTCAAGCTGGTGAGATTATTCTTTGGGATAAATTTGGTGAACTAAAAAAACTCTATGCTCTTGCAGACTATGCATTTATTGGTGGATCGTTAGTTCCACTTGGTGGGCAAAATTTTTTAGAAGCATTAGTTTACGGAGTTATTCCACATACTGGTATATATTTAGATAATTTTCTTTGGACTTTTGAAACACAAGAACAAAAAAATCTAGCAGAACTAAATTTACTTGCCTTACATAATTCCATAAACAGCCTTGAAACAACTTTTCTTAGTTTACCTGAAAGAAAATTTACAGAAAAAGCAAAAATTCAAGCCACTTTTAAAGCTTGGCTTAAAACCTATATTGATGATACAAAAAAAATTATGCATGATATTTTAGAAAATTCATAATGACATGGAATAAACTATGCTTTTTAAAAAAATACAAGATATGTTTACACAACCAGCAGAAAATGTTGTTATTTTAGGAGCGGGTGAAGTAGGATTACACTTAGCAAGACGTTTATCTCAAGAAGGGAAAAACGTTATCGTAATAGATAAGGATAAATCTAGATTAGATAGAATAACACAATTTGTTGATGTACAAACGATTTTAGGTTCTGGCTCATCACCTGTTATTTTAAAATTAGCAGGGGTTGAAAATACGCAATTTTTCCTTGCTGTTACCAATAATGATGAAGTAAACCTTGTAGCTTGTTTATTTGCTAATGCCCTTGCACCTAATGCAGTAAAATTAGCTCGCATAAGCAATCAAGAATATAGTAATTATCCTAACGTATTAGGAGGAACAAGCTTAAATATTCAGCTTATGGTTCACCCTGAAAGCGAAGTTGTGCAAAGCATTAATAGGCTATTATCCTTACCCGGTTCACAGGATTATGCAGAGTTTGCAGGAAGCCATTTACGTATGGTAGCCTATAATATTAATGAAACAAATCTTGTTGGAAAAAAATTAGCTGAATTTAAGGATTTTGTAAAAAATGAAAATATTCTTGTAGCAGCCATTATCAGAGATAAAAATCTTATTATTCCAAATGGTAGAGTAACTATTGAAAAAGATGACCTTGTATATTTTGCTTATGTAGATACAGCACAAAAAGATTTACTTCGTTCTCTAAATAAAAATCGTGCTTTTTTCCATTCTGTATGTATTGTTGGTGGTGGAAAAATTGGTTTTCTTCTTGCTAAACTTTTTGAATCAAAGGGCTTAGATGTAAAGCTCATTGAAAAAGATGAAGCTCGTTGTGAAGAATTAGCAGATTTATTAGAAAGTACACTTGTTTTACATGGTGATGCAACAGAAACCTCTCTTTTAAATGAAGAAAATGTTGGTAAAATGGACGTTATTTGTGCTGTTACAGCAGATGAAGAAACCAATATTTTAGCCTGCCTTTTAGCTAAAAACTTAGGAGCAAGAGATTCTGTTGCAAGAGTAAATAAATCTGAATACTTACCCATTGTTAAACATATTGGTATTGATCATAGTGTAAGTACAAGAATTGCTGCTGTTAATGGCTTTTTAAGCTATATTAGACAAGGTAATGTTGTTGCATCAGCATCTGTTGCATCTGATGCTGCTGAAGTTTTAGAAGTTTGTCTTTGTGATGATTCTTCTTTAATCAATCAACCTCTCATGCATTTAGAATTACCTGAAAAAGTAATTATTTTAGCATATATGCGTGATGAGGTAGTGTATATTCCACATGGTCAAACTGTTTTTCAAGTTAACGACCATGTTATTTTCTTGGGTGAACAAAAAGCCATGCGTGCCATTGATTCACTTGTTGGTGCAAAATTTGGCTGTCAAAACAAAAATCAAAACAGAATATTAAACACATGGAAAAAATAATTATTGCTACCAAAAATAAAGGAAAATTGGCAGAGCTTGAAGCTCCACTTAAAGCTCTTGGTTTTGTAGTTGAAACTCTACCTCAAGATTATCCTGAAATAGAAGAAAATGGCACAAGCTTTGAAGAAAATGCTCTTATTAAAGCTCGTGCTGTTGCTAAGGATTTACAATGCATTACCATTGCTGATGATTCTGGTATTAGTGTAAATGCATTAAATGGAGCACCAGGAATTTATTCTGCCCGTTATGGTAATGATTACGAATTATTAGAAAATGAAACAAAAGATCAAAGAAATAATCGTAAACTTCTTGATAAAATGAAAGATATACCATTAGAAAAACGTCAATGTGCTTTCCATTGTGCTATGGCTGCTGTTTTCCCTAATGGTAGAGAAATTGTTGCCCATAACACATGGGAAGGAATACTTTTAACAGAAGCACATGGGATAAATGGTTTTGGCTATGACCCTCTTTTCTTTGATGAAGAATTGCAACTAACTGGTGCTGAAATGCCAAAAGAAACAAAAATGCAACGTTCTCACCGTGCAAAATCTTTAAAAGCTCTTATTCATGCATTAGGAGATATTATACGATAATGTCTTTTTTTGCAAAAATTAATGCCAAACAACAAATGGGCATTGCTGCCTTAATCATGGGGCTTAGTGTTTTACTTTCCCGTTTTATGGGATTATTTCGTGATAAAGTTATTTCTTGGCAATTTGGAGCAAGTGGAGAAACAGATCTTTATTTTTCTGCTTTTGTTATTCCTGATTTTCTTAATCATCTTCTTGCTGGTGCGTATGTTTCCATTACCCTTATCCCCATATTATCAAAACTTATGGAACAAGACCAAGAGGACGCATGGAAATTTTTTAGTAGCGTTCTTTTATGGGCTAGTTCCTTAGTTTTAGGTTTAACAATTTTTTTATGGATTTTTGCTCCGTTATTTGCTCCTATTCTAGCTCCCGGTTTTACAGAAGAACAAATTCAACGACTTGTTACTTTTTTACGGATTATTTTACCAGCTCAAGTGTGTTTTATTCCCGGAGCTTGCTTTGCTGCCCTATTATATATTCGTAAAAAATTCACAATTCCTGCACTCATGCCTCTTATTTATAATGGCATGATTTTGCTATGTGGTGTACTTTTCCCATATCTTGGCATTGCTCAAGGTATGGAGGGTTTTTGCTGGGGTGTTTTCTTTGGTGCTTTTCTTGGTGCTTTTTATTTGCCCTATCTTGCAGCTAAAAGTGATGGAATAACATTTTACTTTGTTTGGAAGCATACAAAACTCAAGCATTTATTATTTCTTGCTTTTCCACTTATTCTTGGACAATCAATCGTTGTCTTAGATGAACAATTTATCCGTATATTTGGTAGTCTTGCTGGTACCGGTGAAGTAAGTTTATTAAGCTACTCACGCCGAATTATGATGGTGCCTGTTGGTGTTGTTGCCCAAGCTGCAGGTGTTGCGTCCTTCCCTTTTCTTGCACAACTTTTTGCAAAAAATGATTTTGAAGCATTTAACGCAACATTAAATAATGCCTTAAAAAATACCTTAGTTATTGTATTACCAATAAGTTTATATCTTATTAGTGTTGCTAATCCTGTTTTAGGATTGATTTTTGAAGGTGGACAATTTAATCAGTCAGATACAATTCTTGCTAGTCCTTATTTACAAATCATGTTAATTGCTGTTCCTTTTTGGGCTTTTCAACAAATTTTGGGAAGAGCCTTTTATGCAATGGAAAATACAAAAACCCCTGCCATTGTTGGAACTATTATCACACTTATAACTATCCCTATTTATGCATACTTTGTTCCTATTTTTGGAGGAATAAGCATTGCTATTATTACAACAGCAAGCATTGGAACGTATGCACTAGTAATGTTTTTTGTTGGAAGAAAAAAATTTCTTAATGCATATAAAGGTTTACTTTGTCTTTTTGGAAAAAATATGTTATTAAACACATTACCTTTTATTCTATGTGTAAGTATAAGTTTTTGGCTACCAAAAATGTTTATTTCACATTTTTCCATGCTATTAACACAATTTTTACAAATAGGACTAAGTGGTATTATTTATTTAATAAGTTATTTTATTTTGGCAAAAATTTTTATGCCACAAAATATTACATTAATTCTTTCACCATTTTTAAAACGGTTAAAGAAATAGAAGGTATACATGGAAGTTATTCGTTCTGGAAAAGCTGGTTTTTGTATGGGTGTTGCTTTAGCACTTAAAAAACTTGATACATTAGTAGAAAATGGGGGGCATGTTGGCACATTTGGACCAATTATCCATAACCCATTTGTTTTAAATGAATATGCACAAAAAGGTGTTCGATGTTTTGGATCTGTGCAAGCTGTAAAAGAAGCTCTTGAACCTTTTTATGCTTTTCAGGATACCATTGAAAAAACTTCTGATAATGAAAAAAACTTACAACTTAATTTATTAATTAGAGCTCATGGTATACCCCATTCCACTGAAAAATTTTTACGTAGCTTAAAACACGTTAGCCTTATGGACGCAACTTGCCCTCGTGTAAAAGAAGCACAAAATGCAATTTATAATGCAACATTAAATAATGGTAATGCTCCAAAAACATTACTTTTATTTGGTGATGCTAATCACCCTGAAGTTGATGGATTAGTTTCTTATGCTCAAGGGAAATATATTATTTCTCCTGAACCTCAAAAACTTATTGATTATGCTATAAAAAATCAACATGATGCAATGGTTCTTGCGGCTCAAACAACTCAAGACAGACCTCTTTTTGACACATTAAAAGTTGAATTAAGCAAAGTGTTACAAAATACACCTATTATTTTAGAAACAATTTGTGATGCAACAAAACTTCGTCAAGAAGAGGCGTTAAGTATTGCAAAACAAGTGCAAGCTATGGTAGTAGTTGGAGGCAGAGAAAGTGGAAACACAAAAAGATTAGCTGAATTAGTTTTTTCACAAAATATCCCTACAGTTTTAGTGGAAAATGCCGATGAATTAAAAAAAGATTTTTTTAAAGATTTTAATAAAGTGGGACTTACTGCTGGAGCATCTACACCTAAAAGCCTTGTTGATGAGGCTGAAAAAGTGTTAGCCTCATGGTAAATTGTTGTACGTTTTTAGGAGGAAAATATGTCTCAAACCAATATTCTTTTAGAAGCTGGTACGAACGAACTTGAGATTGTTGAATTTTATATTGATGAACCTGTTGTAGAATTTGATACAGGCACTTCAAGTGCATTAAAACTTATTCAAGAAGAAGGTAAAGAACCTATATATCGTGGATATTATGGCGTAAACGTTGCTAAGGTTTTAGAAATTATTCAATTACCCCATATTACCCCATTACCTGAATTACAAAGCCCTTCTGTTTTAGGAGCTTTTAACCTTCGTTCTCAAATTATTCCACTTGTTGATTTAAACATTTGGCTTGATAAAGAACAACTTGTAAATTATGCACCTCCAAAAGTTGTTGTAACAGAATTTAACAACGTTACAACAGCATTCAAAGTTTCAGGTGTTAATAGAATTCACCGTATTAGCTGGGAAGATGTTGATGCTCCTAACTCCTATATGTCTTTCTTCTCAAAAGGTTGCATTACTGGTGTTGTTCGTCTTGAAGATAGAATTGTTTTTATTCTTGACCTTGAAAAAATTGTTACTGAATTAAACCCAAGTCTTGGATTAAAACTTGATAGTGCTATTGATTGGAGCCAAAATAATAATTATCGTGCCATTGTTTGTGATGACTCCTCTCTTATTAGAAATATGCTTAAAACTCTTTTACGCAAAGCAAATTTTGAAGTCCATGATTTTACCAATGGTCAAGAAGCATGGGACGAACTTTGCAGAATTAAACGTAAAGCATTAGATGAAGAAAAAGATGTAACAGACTTTGTGCAAGTTCTTATTTCTGATATTGAAATGCCTCGAATGGACGGGCATACTCTTTGTAAAACAGTAAAAGAAGATCCTATGATGAAGAAACTTCCTGTTATTCTCTTTTCTTCTCTTATTACAGATAAACTTCGTCATAAAGGGGAATCTGTTGGTGCAGATGAACAAATTTCCAAACCAGGTGTTACAAAATTAGCACAAAGAGCTCATGAGCTTATCCAACAATATGCTAATGGTTATGTTCCTGAAAAGAAAGAAAGCACAGTGGAATAATTATGAAAATACTTGTACTTGGTGTAGGTAACGTACTTTATAAAGACGAAGCCATTGGAGTCAAAACTGTTTTACATTTAAAAGAACATTATCATTTTCCTGAAAATGTACGTCTTTTAGATGGTGGAACACTCGGCATAGGTCTTATGGAATGTCTTATGGATTGCGATTTAGCCATTATTATTGATGCTGTAAAAGGTGGATATGAACCAGGTACATTATATAGATTGGTTGGTGAAGATTTAAGAAAAAGTATGAGTTTTGCAGATTCCATGCATCAAACAGATCTTGTTGATACACTTATCTTTTGTGAACTAGCAGGAAAAAGACCTGATTGCGTTGTTATAGGTATGGAACCAGCAGACTTTTACTCAATGGATTTAGAATTAAGCCCAGAAGTACAAGCTCAACAACCACGACTTATTGAAGAAGTATTGAAAGAATTAAAATCTCATGGTGTTACATACAGCAAAAAAATAAAAAGTTAATATTTATAGTTAAAATACAAAAAGGGAGAACTTTTATAAAGGTTCTCCCTTTAATTTTAAAAATAAAATTTATTTTTAAATTAAATTGAATAAAAGTATTCTCTCATACTATAATAGTATAACTATCTTATTTTCATTATAAAAAAATAAAAACATCTTTTCAATTAAAAAGTGTTAAGAGAAGCGTTTTAAAAAGAAACCTTTTCAAAAATACTTTTTTTAAGAAATAAAATCTTTTTTAAAATATCTCTTAAAAATAACAAAAAAGTTTATTCTATTTTTATCTATAAAGTTTATTACAAAAATGTAACTTGTATTATATCATACACACATTTTTGCTTATTACTTTCAATTTTATTTTTTTTCATAACAAAAACGGTATATTGCAGAATATTTTTATAGTTTTTGCAGTATTTTTTCATATAAATTCAAGTTATTAGCAAACACATAAGACTTTCCATTTAATCCCTTGCAATAATGTATTTTTTTTGTTAAAAACAAATTTGTAATTTGATTTTACAATACTGTAACAAACTTTTTACTAAATGGAGAAAACAATGCATAAATTATTTAGCCGTGTTGCTCTTACCGTTCTTGGACTTGGAATGGCTATTATGCCAATGAATGTTGCATCTGCAAAAACCACATTTATAACCATTGGAACAGGTGGTATTACAGGTGTTTACTATCCAACAGGCGGTGCTATTGCAAAAATAATTAATGAACGCTTTGATCAACTTCAAATCAAAGCAACAGCTGAAGCAACAGGTGCTTCCATTTTTAACATTAATGCAGTTCATAGTGGTGATCTTGATTTTGGTATTGCACAAGCAGATAGTCAATATCTCGCTTATAATGGACAAGGTGAATGGCAAGGCAAACCAGTAAAAGATCTTCGTGCAGTATTTTCTCTTGCTCCTGAAATGATTACTTTTGTTGTAGCAGAAGACAGTAACATTAGAAAACTTGAAGATGTAAAAGGTAAAGTTATTAATATTGGTAACCCTGGTTCTGGTAACCGTCAAAATGCTATTGATATTTTCAATGCAATGGGCATTAACTATGAAAAGGATTTTAAAGCTGAAAGTTTAAAAGCAGCTGATGCTCCACGTATGCTCCAAGATGGACGTATTGACGGTTTCTTCTATACAGTAGGACACCCAAATGGAAACATCAAAGAAGCAACTGCTGGTATGAGAAAAACACGTATTGTTGCTATTCCTGAAATTAAAGCTCTTTTTGAAAATTTCCCATACTACTCTTTAGATACTATTGATATGACAGCTTATCCTGAAGCTACTAATGCTAAAGACGGAAAAGTAACAACAGTAGGAATGAAAGCAACATTTATTACTTCTGCAAATGTACCTGATGAAGTTGTTTATAATATTACCAAAGCAATTTTTGAAAATATTGAAGAACTTCGTACCCTGCACCCTGCTTTAGCAAATCTTACCAAAGAAGGTATGATTCAAGGCTTAACTGCTCCTCTCCATCCCGGTGCTGAAAAATACTATAAAGAAGTTGGTTTAATTAAATAATTTCCATATATTGAGGGGGAAATTCCCCCTCTTTTTGTTTGTTTACAAACAAATTTTTGCTATACAAGGCTAGAAAATGAAAAAAAGAAAAGAATCAGAATTTCAACCTAACTCCTACCGTGAAGAAATGATTAAAGGTGATCACGGGTTACGTGGAGAAGGATCAGGATTTACAGAAAATCTAACCTTACTTATTGGACTTTCTTGGGCTTTATTCCAAATTGCCTCAGCAGGTTTTCTTTTAATTGACTCTATTTTTGTTAGAGCAATACACTTAACTTTTGCAATTAGTTTAGTTTACCTTAATATCCCTATGTTTAAACGCGGAAAAAATGGCGATTGGGATAAAAGAATATTACTTGCCATGAACCGCGTTACTGTTATTGATTATATTTTTGCAATTTTTGCAGCATTTTCTGCTCTTTACATTGTAATAGACTATATGGGTATTGCATCACGTGCTGGTATGCCAGTAACTCGTGATATTATTTTTGGTTTCATGCTTATTCTTCTTTTACTTGAAGCAACAAGACGTGTTATTGGACCAGCTCTTCCAACTATTGCCATAGTTTTTATTATTTATGTTTTTTCTGGTCCATATTTACCTGATTTTCTTGCTTTTAAAGGTGCAAGTATAAGTCGTTTTATATCTCAAATGACAATGGATTCTGAAGGTATTTACGGTGTACCTTTACAAGTTTCTGCAACGGTTGTTTTCCTTTTTGTTCTTTTTGGTACTATGCTTGAAAGAATTGGAGGAGGACAATTTTTTATTCGTTTAGCTATTGCAGGACTTGGACGCTTCAAAGGTGGTGCTGCTAAGGCTGCTGTTTTAGGTAGTGCATTAACAGGTATGGTTTCTGGATCAAGTATTGCAAACGTTGTAACAACAGGAACATTTACAATTCCACTTATGAAAAAAATGGGCTATCCTGCAGCAAAAGCTGCTGCTATTGAAGTTGCTGCTTCTACCAATGGTCAATTAGCACCTCCTGTTATGGGTGCAGCTGCATTTATTATTGCTGAATATGTGAACGTTCCCTATATTGAAGTTGCAAAAGCTGCTGCTATCCCTGCTTTTGCTTCTTATTTTGCTTTACTTTGGATTACCCATGTTGAAGCGTGTAAACTAGGTATGCAAGGACTTCCAAAATCTTCTTTGCCTGATGTAAGAGAAACATTAAAAGAAGGTTGGGCTTTCCTTATACCTATTGGAATGCTCTTATATGAACTTATTTTCATGCAACACTCTGCAGAAATGAGTGTATTTCGTGCCATTTTAGTTCTTAGTGTTATCATGATTGGTCTTCACGTTATTCGTGCAAGGTTTAATGGTGAAACATTTTGGTTTGGATTAAAAATTGGCGTCAAAGAATGGCTATTATCTCTTGCAGCAGGAGCTACCAACATGGCAGGCGTAGCTCTTGCAACTGCTTGTGCTGGTATAATTGTTGGCTGCATTTCATTAGGACTTGGACAACAAATAACAACATTTGTTGAAGTTCTTTCAATGGGTAATATCCTTCTTCTCCTTGCTATTACAGCTATTGCAAGTTTATTACTTGGTATGGGTTTACCTACAACAGCAAACTATATTATTATGGCGTCCTTAACAGCTCCTATTCTTGTTCGTCTAGCTGCAAATGTAGATATACATGGAATGGATCTTGCTGTTCCTTTGCTTGCTGCCCACTTATATTGTTTCTATTTTGGTATTTTAGCTGATGATACACCTCCTGTTGGTTTAGCTGCCTATGCTGGAGCTGCTATTGCTGAAACGTCCCCAATAGCAACAGGCGTGCAAGGATTTTGGTATGATATTAGAACCGCAATTTTACCTTTAATGTTCTTTTTCAACCATGATATTATTTTATGGAATATTCATTCCTTCCCTATGGCAATATTTATTTTTGCTATGACAATTTTAGGTTGTATATGCTTTGCCTCATGGACACAAGGTTGGTTTGTAAATACAAATACAAAATTAGAAAATGCTCTTTTAGCACTTTGCACATTACTTTTCCTAAATCCATTTTTAATTACAGGTTTTGTACTTCCCTATGAATACCGTTATGTAGGTGTTTTTATTGGTATGGGTATAATGACAGCTATTTACATTATGCAAAAAGCTAGACCTAATAAAGTAAAACCTCTAAAAATGCCTAAATTTGGTAATATTTAAGGGGCATAACAATGTTTAAAAAGAAAATCCATAAACAAGCAATTCCAAAATTTCATCATGGTGTTACACCATTATTACGCAAAAGAAGAATAAAAAAACATGATAGAGAACCTGTTCTTGTTTGTTCAAAATGTAAAACAGTTTTCCCTGAGTTTTTAGCTCGTTGCCCTGAATGTGGTAGTCGTGATTGGCAAGGCTTATCAGAAGTAAACCCATTTAACCATTTACCTTTAGAGCATTTTCTTCAAATTTGCGGACATATATTATGGCTTGGTGGTTGTATTGCTGCTATTTTCCTATTATGGCAAACAGCAACCGAAGACTCAACATATAACGATTTATTAATCCTTTCTGCTGTATTAGTAGCAGGTTTAGGAATATTTACTTCTGTTGCATATTTTGGATTAAGTGAAATTGCCCGTAGAGTTGAACGTATTCAAAAACGTTTACGTTCATTTCACGAAAATGATAAAGTTCATCAAAGAAAAACCATTAATAAACATTAAAAATAATACTCTGTTAGGGGAAAACTTTTTATAAAAAGTTTTCCCCAAGACCCCTTTCAAAAATTTTTATACAAACCACCTTTAGTATAATAGGTGGTTTTTTATTTTTACAATAATATAAAAAATACTTTTATAGAAATATAATTAAAGTTTATTTTCAAATTAGTTATAAAAATTTTATATAAAAAATTTTAAAAGAAAAGTTTAAAAGAGAAGCTTTTTAAAAAGTTCCTCTATCAAAAAAAATTAATTATTAAAAAGTTTTTTCTTCACTTAAATTAAAACAATTTTGTATTTTTTTAATTCATAATCACAAAAATGTAAAATTATTTCTATACAGAATAAAATACATAACTATGTAAATTTATATAATTTTTATAACTATAAAGAAAACTATTAATTATTATATAAAATCATTATTCTATATTTTTTAAATTTCATTTTCTATTTTCTTTATCAATATAATTATAACATATTATAATTTATTACAAAAAATATTATTTTTCAATTTTGTAATGTTTTTAACTTGCTTTATTGAGATATTTTGATATAGTCATATCGTTCTTATAATTTCAAATAAGGAGAACTTATGAACTCCCAAACAAAAGCATCTGCATCTGCACTTTTTCCACTCGCGGTATTTCTTGTTCTTTTCATTGGTACAGGTACACTTTTAACCTACCAAAATGTAAATATGGCGTTTTATCAACTTTCTGCTGCTGTTGCTATTGTTCCAGCTATTGTTATAGCTATCATACAACACAAAGGTAAATTAAATCAAAGTATTGCACTTTTTATCCATGGTGTTGGTGAAAGTAATATTATTACCATGAGCTTTATTTATATCATGGCAGGAGCTTTTGCTACTGTGGCAAAATCCATTGGTGGAGTTGAAGCAACTGTAAACTTTGGTTTATCCCTTATTCCTGTTGACTTAATTGTTCCTGGTTTTTTCATTATTGCAGCATTTATTGCAACTGCTATGGGAACAAGTATGGGAACTATTGCTGCCATTGCTCCTATTGGTCTTGGTATTAGTGAACAAACAGAAATAAGTTCTGCCCTTATGCTTGGAGTTATTGTCGGTGGTGCAATGTTTGGAGATAACCTTTCCATGATTTCTGATACAACCATTGCAGCAACAAGAACACAAAATTGTGAAATGCGTGATAAATTTATTTTTAACTCAAAAATAGCATTTCCAACTGCAATTATCACACTTATTATTTTATATTTTACTGTTTCAGCTCCTAGCACTGTTGCAATTAAAGACTATGAATTTATAAAAGTTATTCCTTATATAGCAATATTAGTATTAGCTGTTAGTGGTATTAATGTTTTTGTTGTACTTTTAGCAGGAATTCTTTCATGTGGTCTTATTGGTGGCATTTATAATGAAGGATATACAGCCTTAAAATTTAGCCAAGATGTGTATAATGGCTTTGCAAGCATGAATGAAATTATGATTTTATCCATGATGTTAGGTGGTCTTGGTGAACTTATTAAAGTAAATGGTGGTATTACTTGGATATTACAAAGTATAGATAAATTTGCAAAAAAAAGAAGTAATGCCAATAATAAAAAAACTGGTGAATGGAGTATTGCTGCACTCGTTAGTTTTGCAGATATTTGCCTTGCAAATAACACTGTTGCAATTATTCTCACTGGTGGTCTTTCAAAAGAAATTATGGAAAAAAATGGTATTGACCCTAGAAGATCCGCAAGTATTCTTGATATGTCTTCTTGTGTTTTTCAAGGACTTATCCCTTATGGAGCCCAACTTCTTTTAGCTGGTTCTCTTTCACAAATTTCACCTGTTGAAATTGCTATTAATAACTGGTATTGCGTGCTTTTAGGCTTAGCTGTTATTATTTCCATTGGATTTGGTATTCCCAAAAATCATACAAAGTAATTATATTGTATTTCAAAACATGATATGATACACAAATAAAACTTTGTATCAAAAATAGAGGTTTTTTAAATGACAAAGCACACAAGAGAGGAACTTGCAACAAGATTAGGGTTTTTACTCCTTTCTGCAGGTTGTGCCATCGGTTTAGGTAATGTTTGGCGTTTTCCTTATATTGTAGGATTATACGGTGGAGCAATTTTCTTAGCTGTATACTTCTTTTTTCTTATTGCAGTTGGTTTACCAATTATAGTTATGGAGTTTTCCGTTGGTAGAGCTTCACGTAAAAATATGGGTAATGCCTTACATATGCTTGAGCCTGTTGGTACAAAATGGCATAAAATAGGTTGTTTTAGCCTTATTGGCTCAACTATCTTAATGATGTTTTATGTGCCTGTTTCAAGTTGGCTTGTTGCTTATTGCTATCATACAGCAACAGGAGCATTAACCTTACCTCCTCAAGAAGTAGGTAATTTCTTTGGAGCTATGCTCTCTCAACCTGTTCCAATGATTTTATGGTCTCTTTTAGTTATTGCCATAGGTCTTGGTGTCTGTGCATTAGGCGTGCAAAAAGGTGTAGAACGCTTTGTTAAACTTCTTATGCTTGGGCTTTTAGTTCTTTTAATTGTTCTTGCTATTAATTCCCTTACTCTTTCTGGAGCTAAAGAAGGTATGGCATTTTACCTTGCTCCTAACTGGGAAAAAGTTCAAGAAGCTGGCTTTTGGAAAATGGTAAACGATGCCATGAACCAAGCATTCTTTACCCTTAGTGTTGGTATTGGAGCTATGCTTATCTTTGGTTCTTATCTTAATAAAAATAACACCTTAGGTGGTGAAGCAAGCTATATTGTTTGCCTTGATACTTTTGTAGCAATTATGGCTGGTGTTATTATTTTCCCTGCTTGTTTTACCTATGGCATTGAACCAAATGCTGGACCAAGCCTTATTTTTATTACCTTACCAAACGTATTTAATGAAATGCCCGCTGGCGAGTTTTGGGGAACACTATTCTTTATCTTTATGTCAGCAGCTGCATTAACAACTGTTATTGCTGTATTTGAAAATATTATTTCTTACTTTATGGACGTTCATGAATGGTCTCGTAAAAAAGCAACCATTGTTACAGGCATTGGGATAACTATTCTTATGCTTCCTTGTATTTTTGGTTTTAACATTTGGTCTCATATCCAACCACTAGGTAAAGGTTCAACAATTTTAGACCTTGAAGATTTTATTATTAGTAATAACTTATTACCTATTGGTTCTTTCCTTATTCTTCTCTTTTGTACCAGTCGTTATGGCTGGGGATATGATAAATTTCTTGAAGAAGCAAATACTGGTGAAGGGATAAAATTCCCTCGCTATTTACGCTTTTATCTTAGTTATATTTTACCTATTATAATGGCATTTGTATTTATTCAAGGATATATGAAATTTTTCTAATCAATAAAATAATTTGATAAAACATTATACAAAACTAGCCATTATTTAAAATAATGGCTAGAAAAATATTTTTATTCAAAATAAGTACCATGAATAAAAATAATACACATGTTTATCAAATAAAAGTTACCTAAGTAAAAATCAAAGGATATAGGATTTTGGTATGAGTAAACACATGACAAGAGACCAACTTGCTACAAGGCTCGGCTTTTTGTTGCTTTCAGCAGGTTGTGCCATTGGACTTGGTAATGTTTGGCGTTTTCCTTACATTGTAGGAAAATACGGTGGATTAATTTTCCTTGCTGCATATTTCTTTTTCTTACTTGCAGTAAGTTTACCTATTATGGTTATGGAATTTTCTGCTGGTCGTGCTTCACAAAAAACTATGGCTCGTTGCTACCATGAACTTAGCCCAACAAAATCTTGGCGACTTGTAAGCTGGTTTGGTTATGTTGGACCATTTGTTCTTATGATGTTCTATATTCCTTTAGCTGGTTGGCTTGTAAGCTATTGCTATAATATTGCTATGGGAGTTTTAGCTCCCCTTTCCCCACAAGAAGTAGGAGCATATTTTGGTGGTATGCTTGAAAAGCCTATTCCAATGTATTTTTGGTCTCTTGTTGTTACTGTTATTAGTTATTTAATTTGTGCTTCTGGAGTTCAAAAAGGAATTGAACGCTATGTAAAATTTATGATGCTTGGTCTTTTATTCCTCATCATTGTATTAGCTGTACACTCTCTTACTCTTTCTGGAGTAAAAGAAGGATTAGCATTTTATCTTGCTCCTGATTTTTCTAAAATCAAAGAAGCCGGCTTTCTTAATATGATAAACGATGCCATGAACCAAGCTTTCTTTACGCTTAGCGTTGGTATGGGTGGCATGATGATTTTTGGTAGTTATTTGAAAAAAGACCAAGCTCTTACAGGTGAAGCAATTTGTATTGCAGGACTTGATACTTTTGTTGCTTTTATGGCAGGTATCATTATTTTCCCTGCTTGCTTTACTTTTGGTGTTGAACCAAATGCAGGACCAAGTCTTATTTTTATTACATTACCAAACGTGTTTAATGCTATGACTGGTGGAGAATTTTGGGGAACATTATTCTTTATCTTTATGGGTTTTGCTGCTCTTACTACTGTTGTTGGTGTTATGGAAAGTATTATTGCATATAGCATGGACTCTATGCATTGGAGTAGAAAAAAATCTATTAATATTAACTATGGATTAATGGTATTTCTTATTCTTCCATGTATTTTAGGTTTTAACGTTTGGAGTGGATTTACTCCTTTTGGAGAAGGTTCTGTTGTTCTTGATTTACTTGATTTTATTGTAAGTAATAATATTTTGCCTCTTGGTGGTTTAGTTCTTCTTTTATTCTGCACCCATAAATCAGGTTGGGGATTTGATAATTTCTGCAAAGAAGCTGATACAGGTAGTGGGGCAAAATTCCCAAAATTCTTAAGAGTATATCTTACCTATATTCTTCCATTTATTATCGGTATTATTATTTTACAAGGCTATTACGCTAAATTTTTCCAATAATTTTCTTTCTTGAGAGGGGAACTTTTGAAAAAGTTCCCCTCTCAAACTCTCCCCTCAAAA
>SAMEA104404100__coassemble_1087_pt1 | contig 26225 bp, 21 predicted proteins | sample SAMEA104404100__metabat2_high_PE_071 | metagenome-assembled genome bin SAMEA104404100 (sample SAMEA104404100) | Balaenoptera acutorostrata
TTTAATAAGCTTTTGAGGTTCTTGCCAAAGAGCATAACCATATCCAATAACAGGCATACCAAGTGCATTAAGATATAAATTTGTATGCATTTCTTCATAATGCTTTATTTCTGCAATTAATAAAGGAGAGGGAATTGTCATAACAACCTCATTTCGTTTTCGTTTTTTGTGTTCTAACACAGGGTTTTTGAGGTTTTTATGCATTTGATAGGCAGATGATAGGGATATACTAGGCAACACCCCTAGTTGACATAGTTTTTTAAAACATTATATATTAAAATTTTCTTTATTATTTTATATAGTTATAAAAAATAAAAAATATTTTTTTTTACTTTTTTATAATCATAAATTATTTTTCTTTTATAAATTTTTATAAATAACAAATAACATACTAAATTCATAAACTATGTTTTTAAAATAAAAAGTCGTTTACCAAGCAAACGACTTTTTATTTTAAAAACAATTTTAATAAACGTTATTTACAAATAACGATACAATCAACAAAAAAAAATAATTATTTTTTTCTGAAAATTCCACCATAAGAATAATATGCAGGATATTCTGTATTTTTAATTATAAAATTATCCCCACGACAATGAAATATAGTTTCTTCAACCAATTCAAAATTATTTTTTTCAAAAAATGAAAGAACTTTTTTCTTAGAACGAGCAACCATACTATATTGTGGATCAGGACCAAAAAAGTAATAATCTTTTTCTGTATCTTGTAAATTATCTTTGTATAATAAATACCCACCATGCTTTATGGCATTACTTATTTTTTCAAGAGCTTGTATAAAAACTTGATCATCAAATATACAAGTAAAAACTCCCATTAAACAAAATTGATCATATTGCTGTGTATAATTATAATTTGTAATATCAGCAACATCAAAAACAGTATTTTTAATTCCTAATTTTTGAAAATCAGCTTTTGCACAATTAATTAATGATTGACTAAAATCAAACGCATAAATTTCTTTAAAATGCAAAGAAAAAAACTGTGTTAATTCTCCACTTGCACAACCCATATCACAAAGAATATCACTACGTTTAACTAATGGAAAAAATTTATCATAAATAAACTGTAATTGATGTTGATATTGCTCTGGATAAATATTTTTTAATTCAAATCTATTATATTGTTTATATAAACTTTCTTGAACTGTTATATCTAATTTATTTTCTTCAAGTAATCTTTGATAAAATTTTTGTATTTTATTTAATGCTTCATAAGAAAACATGATGCTTGTTCCCTTATCATAGGGAAAAACTTCATTTTTTAGAAAAAGAGGAATAACTGTATTCATAAAAAGCTCCTACAATTTCTCCTACAATATATATATATATATTGCAAGTAAAACCTAGAATGCTTAAATCCCACCTTACAAAAATAAAAACATTTAAACCCTCTTTTCCGCTATGGACTTTTCATTGACTAATGTTTATACTTTTTCCACAAAAATTTTGTGAGGAAAATATGAGCAATTTGGACGAAAAAGAAAAAGTTAGCACGGATTTTATCCATACAAGAATTAATCAAGATAACGAGAGTGGTCGTTTTGATTCTCGTGTTCATACTCGTTTTCCCCCAGAACCAAACGGTTATTTACATATAGGACACGCAAAATCTATTTGTTTGAATTTTGGAATAGCTAAAGATTACAATGGATTATGCAATTTACGTTTTGATGATACTAACCCAGTAAAAGAAGATACAGAATACGTTGATTCCATTCAAGAAGATGTAAAATGGCTTGGTTTTAATTGGAGTGGTGATATTCATTATGCATCAGATTATTTTGATACGCTTTATGAATTAGCAGAAAAGCTTATCATGAAAGGTAAAGCCTATGTTTGTGAACTTAATGCTGATGAAATTCGTGAATATCGTGGAACACTTACAGAACCAGGTAAAGAAAGTCCTTATCGCAACCGCTCTGTTGAAGAAAATTTAGCTCTTTTTAGAAAAATGAAAGCAGGCGAAGTAGAAGAAGGAAAAATGGTACTTCGTGCTAAAATTGATATGGCGTCCCCTAATGTTATTATGCGAGACCCTACAATTTATCGTATTCGTCATGCTCATCACCATAAAACAGGGGATAAATGGCATATTTACCCAATGTATGATTTTACACACTGCATTTCTGATTCTATTGAACATATAACCCATTCTATTTGCACCTTAGAATTTGAAAATAACCGTGAACTTTATGATTGGGTACTTGATGCCTTAGAATTATATCACCCACAACAAATTGAATTTGCACGGTTAAATCTTACTCATGTTATGCTTTCAAAGCGTAAACTTATTCATTTAGTGCAAAATAATTTTGTTAGTGGTTGGGACGACCCTAGAATGCCAACTATTAGTGGTTTGCGTCGTCGTGGCTACACTCCTGAAGCAATACGCAATTTTTGTTCTAAAATTGGGGTAGCAAGAGCTGCTGATTCTATGGTTGATTACAGCCTTTTAGAATTTTGTGTGCGTGAACATTTAAATGCTATTACACCTCGCTTAATGGCTGTACTTGATCCAATTAAAGTTATCATTGAAAATTATGACGAAAATGCAGAAGAATTTTTTGATTGTCCACTGCACCCAGAAGATGAAAGCTATGGCACAAGAAAAGTTCCTTTTAGTCGTGAACTATACATTGAACGTGATGATTTTATGGAAAACCCACCTAAAAAATATTTCCGTTTATCACCGGGTAATGAAGTGCGTTTGCGTTACGCGTATTACATTACTTGTAAAGAAGTTGTTAAAGACGCAAACGGTAATATTATTGAACTTATTTGTACCTATGACCCTGAAACAAAAGGCGGTCAATCTCCTGATAGTAGAAAAGTAAAAGGTACTATTCACTGGGTAAGTGCAAAGCATGCTAAAGAAATTGAAGCACGTCTTTATGACCATTTATTCCCTATGGATAATCCAGCTGCTGAAGATGTGGAAAACTTTACAGATTTAATTAATAAAGATAGTCTTAAAGTAGTTAAAGCCTTTGCTGAACCACATCTTGCAACACTTCCTATTAATGAAAAAGTACAATTTGAACGCTTGGCATATTTTTGTGTTGACTATGATAGCACCCCAGAAAAACCAGTATTTAACCGTACTGTAACATTAAAAGATAGCTGGGCTAAAATAGAGAAAAAAGCATAGTTTTTTATTTTGATTTTTGCTTTTTTATTTTTTTGAGAGGGGAATTTGAAAAAGTTCTGCTCTCTCCTCAAAATTTTTTAATCCAAAAACTCTTTTGCATGCAAAAGAGTTTTTGTTTTTCCTATCTTATAACAATAAATAATAAAAGAAACTAATTATAATAAGTAATTATAATTAATACCATATAAAATTAAAACAAAAAAATAAGAGGAAAAAAATTTTTCCCCTTATTATTTCTTATTTAAAAACTTACTTTAAACTATTTAAGTAATCAGCTTGTTTTTCTAACGTAGCAGGAATATGGATTTTCCAGAAATTCCAATCATGCACACCTTGTTCTTCATGATAATCAAATTTAAAGCCACGTTTATAAAGCAAATCTTTTGCTTTTCTATTTTCTTCTAAAACAAGAGTATCTTTATCCCCTGTAACAATAATAATTTGTCGAGGGCTTGTTGCTGGCCATTTTGCCCCTATAAGAGCGTATACAGCATTATTATCCCATAATTTACGGGTTTCTGCTTGTTTTTCTAGTTCTTCTTCACTTATTGGATTTTGAGTATTAGAAGAACTATCTTGTTTTATATTTTCATCTTTTGCTGGTACTTGTGGCTTTTTATCAGTCTTTTCTACCATAGGGGATAATTCACCCAATAAGTTTTTGATTTTCCACTGATTTTTATGTTCACGAATATCAAGAACACCGCTTATACTTGCCATAGATTGAAACATATTATAATTTTTAAAACCTGTTAATAAAGCACCATGTCCCCCCATGCTTAAACCTGTAATGGCACGGCGTTTATTGGTTGGGTATAATGTATCAATATGCGGAATAAGCTCTTTAATTAAAAAGCTTGCAATTTGATTTTCCTTTACAAGTGGACTATCCACATACCAACCAAAAGGTTCACAACTTGGTGCTACAATAATAACTTTTTTCTTGGTAGCTATTTCTTGTAATTTTTTTCCTATTTGTGGATTCCAATCTTCTGCACTGCCATACGCACCATGTAATAAATAAAGAACAGGGTAGCGTTTATTATCTAATTGCTCTGCAAGAACCTTAGGAGTATCAAGAGGAGCTTGTGGTTCCTTAGCAAGTTTTTTTTCTGTTTCGGGAAGCCATATCATATATTCTACTTGCTTTTGACGCAAATTAGAGGTGAAAACAACATGATTTGCCATACCTGCAACAGGTGGATAAATATTGCCCATTTCTTCTGCATATAAGCTATTAATATGGGAATTTACCTTAGGCATAACATACGTTGTTAAAATTTCACCACCATCATTGCTAACATGAATTAAATCTTGCGAACGTAAGCGTATGCTTTTATTATTTTTATCTTTATAAAAAGTAGTATATTTTCCTTTTTCATCTGTAAGTAAATGTTCAATATTAACAAAACTAGCATTTTTAACCGTTTTACTTGCTTCTAATTGTAATTTAGAAATAAGTTTAGTACGTGTAAAATAAGGCTCTTTACCCATAACAGGTAAACTTACCCATAAAATATGCCGTTTTCCATTATCAGCTAAAGCAATAAAGTCTTTTGAACGTTGTAAATAAATGTCTGCCCATTCTTTTGTATCAATAAAATATCGTTTTTTGTTAATAACAATATCTTGTGTATCATTAGCCCCCATACTCATAACTAAAAGATCAGGATTATACTTTTCAAGCATTGCTACTAAATTTGTAGGCCAATCAAAAAAATCAGGTCGACTTAAACCAGAGGAATATTTTCCCTCACGATAAACTTCTAAATTATCTAAATTTTTTAATCTATGATGCAAAGTTGGCCCAAGCCCTTCCATCATCATGCTATCACCAATTATAAGCACTGTTTTTTTCTTACCAAAATCAGGCATACGCACAGCATATTGATCAAGGCTTTCTTGGTTTTGAGCTTTACTTACTAAACCAGCTTGAAAAGGATAATTATTGTTATTAAATGAATAGGTTTCTGCAACAACTGCATTTGAATTTTGTTCTTCAAGAGGCTTAGCTTGTTCTTGAGTTTTTACAATATCTTCTGTTTGCTCTTTTTGTTCTTTTAACTCTGCAACACTATTTTGTGTGTTTGTTGTATTTGCAATAGTCGGAGTATTTTTTTGTGTATTATCAGCTAATTGCTCTTGCTGATTACTTACTTTTTCTTGCAAATTCTCTTTATTAGCTTGTAAAACTGTATGTATATTTTCATGTTGCTGTTTTTCTGTTCCCCTAAAAAAAGCAATAATTTTAGGACTAATATTTTGATTTTCACTAAATATTGAATGTTCTGCAACGTTTGCAAATTCTTCATGTAAAAAATCACTTAATGTATAAAGCTTTGTTTTTACGCCAACATATTCCAAAAAGTCTTTTGTTTTTTGAAAAATAGGATATGTTGCTCCCTCGCGTTCTAATAAAGGATTAAGCCTTGCTGCTTCAAAAAAAAGCATTATGCAAAAAACACAAAGAAAAATACCTAAACTTTTTCGTGAAACATTTTGTATTTTCATAAAATAAACTCATTAGAATTGGAAATAAATAAAAGGTAAAACACCATCAGGACCCATTTTTAAGATAAGAGCAGAACAAAGGGCAATGATGAGAATTTTTAATGGTAACCATGCTTTTTCAAGTACATAACTAAAACCTTGAAAGCAATACTTACCAACAATTTGTATAATCATTGTTGTAAAAATAGCTACAAGAACAAGGTAAGAATAGCCATCACCTTCTGTGGTAAAAAGACTTATTCTTTGTAACATTTCAAGAGCTTTTTCTGTTGTATCTGCTCTAAAAAATAACCACAAAATAGTAATACAATGAAAAGTAATAAACCATGCAAAAAAGGAATAAATTCTTGTTAAAACAAGAGGATATTCTTTTTTCTCTTTTTTAGGGCTTAATGGACATATTTTTTGCCATGCATGATTTATGATTAATCCCAAACCATGAGCCATGCCCCAAATAAGAAAACGTAAATGTGCTCCATGCCACAAGCCACCTAAGGTCATAGTAATAAATAAATTTAGGTATTTATTCCCTTTTCTGTTTCCACCTAAGGAAATATATAAATAATCTCTAAGCCAAGTTGAAAGGCTAATATGCCATCTATGCCAAAAGTCTTGCAAACTTGTAGCAAGATATGGAGCATTAAAGTTTATTGGAATTTTAAATCCCATTAGCCTACCTATACCAATAGCTAAATCAGAATAACCTGAAAAATCACAAAAAATTTGCATTGCATAGGCATAACTTGCAATAAGAACAGTTTCAGAACTATAAAAATCAGGGTTTTGGAAAACATCGCGTACAATGTGTTCTGATAAATAACTAGCAAGCACTACTTTTTTAAATAACCCACTCAAGATATACGTAAAACCTTCGGCAATATCTTGGTTTATCCATTTTTTTTCTTGTGCTTTAAATTCCTTATCTTGTGGAAGTGCTTCCTCAATAAATTGACCAAAAAATTGATTGCTACGCATTATTGGTCCAGCTAACACAGTAGGGAAAAAAGAAATAAAAGTTAACACTTCAAGATAAGAACGAGGCTTTAAACTTATATCTCTGTATCTATCAATAGAGTAGGAAAGTCCTTGAAATATATAAAAAGAAAGCCCAACTGGTAATAAAATATCTACACTTGGCAAAAATCCTATAAGACTAACTTGAAGTCCCATTTGCGAAAGCAAAGCTTCGGTATTAAGAATAAAAAATTCATAATATTTATAAAAACCAAGCAATAAAATTTGCAGTACAACAATAAAATGAATAATTGTTCTTCGTGTTGTATGTTTTTTAGGAGGGTGGCCATTAGTCAATTTTGCAGAAACATAATTGAGAAAAGCCACAAAGAAAAGTAAGGGTAAAAATTGTATTCCTGCACAAGCATAAAAGAAAAGGTTAAAGCACAAGAGTAAGAAGCTTTGTACTTTTATAGAACGAGGGCAAAAGGAAAAAACAGCAAGAACTACAAGAAAAAATAAAGAAAAATATAGGGTTACAAAATTCATATTAACCTAAAAAATATTTTTTTCTTTTTTTAAATTACTTTAAAAGCAAAAGCAAGGAAAAAGAAAGAGAAAAAATAAGTTATATAAACTTTAAAAAGAAAATTTTGGTGTATTTCTCTATTCATTTTTTAAAAGGAAAACTTTTGAAAAAGTTACTTCTTCCATTTTTTCTTCAAAACTTTTTTATGCAATATTTTTTAATCCAAAACTTTTTTTATATACAAAAGAATGTTCCATATAGTATATTTTAGAATATTGATTGCTAAATAAAATAAATAAAAAAAGGATCGTTACATAATATTATTGTTTTAAAGGTAATTTTGCCACTAATAAAGCCACACAAAAAAGAAAAACAGCCATAACCACAAAAACAAAAGCTAAACCAAAATGATGAGCAACAAACCCCATAATAGCAGGACCAGCAAGCAAACCTAAATAACCAATAGTACTAACAGCTGCGATACTATTACTTAAACTTCCAATAGGATTTTTTGTAACAAGAGCAAAAAGCATAGGAACACTATTTGCAGCACAAATACCAAGCATAATGAAACAAACATACGTTAAAGGAATATAAGGAACAAAAGCAATACCTAAAAAGAAAATAACACAAAAGAAAACACCATACACTAATAAAGGCTTTGATCCAAACCTTGCCCCAAGTCTATCACCAACCATACGCCCTAAGGTCATGGTTATAGCAAAAAGAGCATATCCTGTTCCAGCTTGGCTTTTTGCAACACCTTTTACTTCAATCATAAATAATGCACTCCAATCCATAAGCACACCTTCGATCATATAAAGAAAAAAACATACTAGCCCTAAGAAAAAAATAATTCCTTTAGGTATAACAATAAAAGAAACTTTTTCTGTACTTTCTATTTTTGGATAAAAATAACGATAAAAATAAAAAAATCCAAGTAAAACTATAAGACAACAAATAGATGTAGAAATAAATGGACTTTTTGTTACTCCAAGTAACAGAATCATTAAACCAGCACCAAGAGCAACACCAACCATATACATACCATGTAAGGACGACATAAGACGTTTTTGTATTGTTTTTTCAAGATATGCTACTTGTAAATTCATAACAACATCAAGCATTCCAGACATAGAACCAAATAATGTTAGAAAAATAATCATACTTAATGGAGTAGGCACAAAAGACAAAACAAATAATGAACCATAATAAATAGGTAGGCCTAAAATCTGCATTTTTTTACAACCATATTTTGCTGTAAACGCTCCAGCAATGGGCATTGAAAGTGTTGCTCCTAACCCCAAACAAAGCAATAATAAACCAAGTTCCCCCTCATTCACGCCAAGTCGTATTTTTGTATAAGGAATAAGACTTGCCCAAATTGCCATTGCCATTCCTAATGATAAATACGCAAAACGAGCAGCTAAAACACTTTTAGTTATAGAAACAAGTTGAACAGAAGAAAAAATATGATCAGTATTTTCTTCATGCATATTTTCTATATTATCTTTTTTTAACAAAGCATTATCCATATTTTCATTGTAAGACATGACTAACTCCACACTATCTAATACTTAATAAAAATTTTATTTTCTCTAACAATTTCTTCTCATTATAAGATTTTTCAAGATAATACAATAAAATTTATTTCTCCAGAAAACATTTCAAATGTTTCACATGAAACATTAATAACTATAATTTTGACTATTAGCTAAAAATTTAAAATTTAACTCTATTTTTCTGACAATATTTAATAATATTCGATATTATCTTTTAATCTCATCATTTTTTTCATAAGGTAGAGCTGTACCATGTTCTTTATGTAATTGTCCTATTTTATCACAAATTATATCATATAGATTATCTTTTACATACGCTAACTTATCTATATCAACAGCATTTTCTAAAATTTCTCCTTTATGATAATTTTGTGCATATATCCCACATTCTTTCAAATACGGCATAATTAAAACAATTTCTTCTTTTTCACTTTTAGAAAATACATTTTGTTCCAATAATTTTTTTCTAATAAAATCACAAAAATATGTATAATCATTATCCCAATTTATATTACCATTATCCTGAGCTTCACAACGAATTTTTTCTATTTCTCTTAATAATTCTCCTTGTAAAGTAGTAGCTTGTCCATTTTTTGGAACATAATTTTTCCATATAAATTTACATTCATCAAAATTTTTTTGTTTATATTCTTGAGAAATTATATCTTGTATTGTTCTCTTATTGTTTTTCTTTTGTAATATATCCAGTATTCCCATAATCATATCCTTTTTTACAGATGCAAGACGTATTCAATCTTAATGTTTCACGTGAAACATTATAAAAAAAAGCTTGTCTTAATTTTAGAAAAAATAATTTTTCCTTTTAAAACAAGCTATTCAAAAATATTTCAAAAAAGAAAAATAACCTTATTCTTGTTGATTATTTTGCATTGCTAATTTTATTTTTTGAAGCCATGTATCATATTCTTCTTCTGATAATTCTTTTTCAATTTTTACATAGGGATTTAATGCAGGGTGGTCAACTGCCATAAATTCTCCTGAAAAACTCCGACTTATACCTTTTTTCCATAAAACAATTACGGCATAATTATCCACAACAGGAATATAATTAGGAGACATTTCTCCCCAAATTAAAGGATACATATTTTCTTTGCCTAAATCTTCTTTTGCCGTAAAGACACTAGAATAATTTAATTCCATAAAATATGTACTATATGATTTTCCCCAACAATCTTTTGGATATTCACCATGAGCCAAACGAACAAGAGCAGGGTCTGCATTAAAAGCTGTCATGCCATAATCTTTTCGTAAATTTTGATATATTTGTTCTTCCAATAAAAATAATAAATGAAAACAATTTTTCAAATCATTTGCAGTAGCTAAAAAACCTTTCTTTTGTTCTGGATTAAGCACAAGTAAATTTAATTGACTACAAGTCAAAGGCATTGCGTCAACATAACGAATAGAACGTAAATAAGGTGATTCTGGAGCTTCTTCTGCAAGATATTGTGTTTTATTTCCAATATCCATTTTTAGTAAAACAATTCGCAAAGCAACATCACGGGTAAGAAAAGCCATAACAGCGACACAAACAATATTAAACCCAAAATATGCTTTTGCCCATTCAGCATTTAAGGCATATAATTTTTCTTTATCTTCAAGAAGTATTTCTTGTTTATTTTCTTCTATATATTGAAATAAATCATAAACTAAATTACAAACATGAACAAAAAATACTAATACATTTTGCCCAGCTTTTGTATCTTCTGTTTTCTCACAAACAAAACCAATAAAATTTGTTAGTAAACTTGCTTTGTATATATCCATAGAAAGTAATTGCTCACTTAATTCTTGCGAAAATGCAATTACTTCCCCAGTATTTATGGCGTTTCCAATTTCTTTTCCAAACTCTGGAAAAGTATCTAATAAATTTTCTTTTCCTAAATCACTAACTTGTGTTTCTATTTGTAATATTTTCATAAGCTCTTGATTAGCCATAAAAACCTCCAACTATTTCTTTTCTATGGATAATACTATTTCATAACAAATAAAACAACATTTTTCAATACATAAAGATATATTTCAAACTATTTGTAAAAGAAAATAAATCCCCTTGTTATCATACAATATTAAACGTATTAAATTTACAAAACAAAATTTAAAAATATTAAATAAAAAAACCAGTTCTTTTACATACAAAAGAACTGGTGAATTAAAAAGTTTTGTATTGATTTAAAAAGTTTTGAAAGGGGAGTTTGAGGGGGGAACTTTTTCAAAAGTTCCCCCCTCAAAAAAATCCCTTTTATTTCTTTTTCTTCATGGCTAATTGTAAAAGCTTTTCAATTAATTCTCCAAAACTTAGCCCTAACTCTTTAGCCTCTTTTGGTACAAGACTTGTTTGGGTCATACCCGGTAAGGTATTTACTTCCAAAATATAGGGTGTTCCATCATTAGTTAAAATAAAATCAGAACGGCTATAATCAGCAAGCCCCAAAATATGATGAGCTTTTAATGCCATTTCTTGCACTTTTTTTGTTGCTTCTTCTCCAATAGGAGCAGGACAAGTTTCTTTTGCTCCGTCAGCAGCATATTTATTTTCATAATCAAAAAAAGCACCTTTTGACTCAATCAAAATTGGAGCAAGAGCTTCATCACCTAAAACCCCACACGTTACATCTAAACCAGCAATAAGCTCTTCAATAATAATTTCTAAACCAACATGAAACATTGTTTCAAGAGCATTTTGTAATTCATCTCTGTTTGTTACACGGTATAAATGAATACTTGACCCACCATTATTAGATTTTACAAACATGGGGTAGGAAAGTTCTTTTTCAATACTTGTTATATCATCAGGCATTTTTGGAAGAAAAATCCCTTTAGCCACATTAAGCCCATGTGCTTTAAAAAGTGTTTTTGCAGCATATTTGTGTAAAGCAAGAAAAGAACCTGATGCATTAGAACCTTGATAAGGACAATTTAATCGTTCCAAAATAGCTTGCACAAGTCCATCTTCACCTGGAGAACCATGTAAATTAATAAAAGCAACATCAACATTTTTTGCAAGCTCAATCAAAGTATCAAAACCTTCAGAAAGATCATAAAAAATTACATTATGCCCACGTTCAGCTAAAACGCTTTCAATACCTTTAGCTCCTTTTATGGAAATTTCCCGTTCAGGAGACCAACCCCCAGCAATAAGTAATACTTTCATCTTATATCCTTTCTTTTTTTAATCGAGCTATATGTCTTGGAATTAATTCAATATCAACACCAAAAGCAATAAGTGCATTTTCCATTTTTACACTTTGCTCATAGTTTTCTGTGATAAGTCGAATTTTTTTATCATCAGTTCCATAACGTTTTAATAAATCTTCAAATCTATCTTTTAACGTAACAATTCTATCATGTTTTACACGTTTATCAGCATAAGAAATCAAAATAGGTAAGGTACAAGGATTTTTATCAATAGCAAGTTCCCCAGAATCAAATTCCCATAAAACATGGCTTATTACAGCTTGAGCAATCGCAGGATTTTGCGTTTCTTGCAAAACCCAACCAGCTCCAAGCTTTGCATGATCTCCACCATAATAAATAGTATATGTCTTTGCTAAATCATGTAAAAGCCCTGACGCAATAACAAGATTTTCATCAAGAGGATAACCAGCTTTTGCAAAACGCCTTGATAAAGTCAAAGCAACCCTTGCCACCATTGTACAATGGCTTTTGATATTTGGTAACATTTGGTATTTTGTCCAAAGCCGAAAACATTCCCCAACTGTTGGAACTTTCCAACTAGAATCATACGCAAAAGAAAGAACTGGTAACATCTTTTTTCCCTTTTATTTTAATCCAGTATGTCCATAACCACCTGTACCCCTTTTTGTTTCTGAAAGCGTTTCACTTTCTTCTAACAAAGGTTTTACATACGGTTGAAAAACAATCTGTGCTATTCTATCACCTTGTTCAATGCTTATTGCCTCTTGAGAAGTATTAAGCATATATGCAATAATTTCACCCCGATAATCAGGATCTATTACCCCAACACCTTGTGCTATGGTCAAACCCTTTTTTGCTCCAAGTCCACTTCTTGAATACAAAAAACACGCAATATTTTCTTGCAAAATTTCAATGCCAATACCAGTAGGTACAGGATAACGTTCCCCTGCTTCAATAATTATTTGTGGAGTATCCAAAATAGCTCGCAAATCAACACCACAAGAATTTTCTGTGGCAGGTTTTGCTCCTTCTTTACCATAAAAGTCTTTACTATCTCGCAAATACTGAATTTTCGCTACTGCCATGCATTTTCCTTATAGTTTAATCTAGGTTATAAGAAAAAAGCAAGGGGAAAAACTTTTTGAAAAAAGCTTTTTCCCCTCACCCCTTTTCAAAAACTTTTTAATCAAATTTTATTTTATATATAAAATAAATTTTATATAACATATAGTTATAACTAATAAAGCAATTTTTATTCAATTTTATTTATATGTAAATATAATTATTTTTCCAACGAACCTAACTAGGCAATGATATTGAAATTTATTTCAATCTCATTGCCTGATTAGGGGGGTGTGGGGGTTACACTGTCTTTATCCGTAATTTCCTTTGTCATAACGGCTAAAGCGGAATTATTTCCCCCACAAAAAACAAAAAAAGAAAAAGAAAAAAATAAGAAAGAAAATTATTCTTCTTTTTTCTTTTGAGCTTCTTCTTGACGGGCTTTAATGTATTCTCTTGGGTCGATTATTTCATCGGGACTTAATAAATGCTTTGCCATTTGCCAACGAATAATACCTTGATAAACGTTACGTTTTCCGTTTTTGCTATCTCCACAAAGCAAATCAAGTTTTGATAATAAATCTGTTCGTTTTGTAGTATTTGCAGAAGGACAAGGGTTAGAAAAAATAGGTAATTCCCAAAGCTTAGCGGCTTTAATGATATGCTGTTTTTCTACCATTGCTAACGGACGAATAACATTAAGCAAGCCCCCAAAAAAAGGCTCATTCATACTCATACCATCAATTCTGCCCGTTTGCACAAGGTTAAGTAAAAAAGTAGAAACAATATCATCGGCATTATGCCCAAAAGCTAAATGCGATAAATTATACTCTTTACAAACTTCAAAAAGGCGTTTTCTTCGTAAAAAAGCACAATAATAACATGGTGATTTTGTTCTATTTTCTTCTGTATGTGCAACAAGCCCATGATTTGTAACTTCAATATGAGATTGTATTTTCTCATTTTCAAGCCAATCAGCAAGGGGAGCGTGACAATTTGGATCAAAACCTGCGTTAAGATGAATAGCCATAAATTCAAAAGGGAAAGGGGTAATTCTTTGCCGTATTTGCATAACTTTTAATAAAACAAAAGAATCAACCCCACCCGAAACAGCTATTCCCACACGGGCATGAGGTTTGAGCATACCTGTATTCTGCATGAGTTTACCAGCAGAACGTACACATTGTTCTTGGGAATAATGAAGTTTTTTTGCCATAAGAATTTTAAATCCAAAAAATTTCTAATTTAAGAAACTAAAATCAGTTAACATTCTTACGCCAAAACCAGTTGCACCTTTTGGATTAATAGCATTATCTGCATTGTCAGCTGCTGCCATATCCACATGAACCCATGTTCTATCATCGCTTACAAATTCTTTCAAAAATAATGCAGCAGTTAAAGAACCACCATAACGAGAACCACAATTTTTTACATCTGCAACATTACTTTTTAATTCTTTTCCTAAATGCTTCCAAAGTGGGAGTAACCAAGTACGTTCAAAAAGTTCATTGCTACGCTTATGAATTTTGTGTGCTAAATCTGATTTTGTGCAAAATACCCCAGCAGCACCTTCACCAAGAGCCACAGCACAAGCACCTGTAAGCGTTGCAATATCTAATAAATATTCTGGATCAAATTTTTCTTCTGCATAGGTTAGGGCGTCTGCTAAAATAAGTCTGCCTTCTGCGTCTGTATTGATAATTTCCACACTTTTACCATTTTTTGCAAAAACAACATCACCTGGTTTTATAGATCTTCCACTTGGCATATTTTCGCAAAGTGGCATAATTCCAATAATTGGACGATTAGGGAATATACCAAGCATGCCAAGTCTTCCAAGAGTTTCAAAAGTACCAAGCACAGCAGCAGCTCCGCTCATATCACCTTTCATTTCTTCCATACCAGCAGCTGGTTTTAAACAAATTCCACCAGTATCAAAAGTTATACCTTTTCCAACTAAAGCAATAGGCTTTACGTCTTTTTCAATGGTATGTGGACGATATTCAAGCACGACAAAATGTGGTTCTTCGTATGAACCTTTTGCAACAGCAAGATAGGAATGCATATTTTCTGCTTCAATTTCTTCTTTTTTCAAAATAGTAATTTTGAAATTATGGTATCCTGCAACCTTTTCTGCTTCATCAGCAAAAAGTTTTGGAGTCATGCCATTAGAAGGAGCATTTGCAAGATCACGTGCAAGATAAATTCCGCAAGCTTCTGCTTCTACAAAACGAATAGCTTTTCTTAGCTCATCATCACAATAATCATCATCAAGTAAAAAGAAAATTTTATTGATTTTTGTTGCTTCTTCAGCCTTCTTTTTATAAGGAGTATAAGCATATAATGCTAATTTGGCAGCAAGAGCAAGTTCTTTTGCCATTTCTTCTTTTTTCAAACCAAGTTTCAATGCTATACGGTTCATGGAAACAATATCAACCCCTACATTTTCCAATCCCATATCTTGGCAAGCTTTTACAGCTTTTGCAAAAGAAAAACGTATATCTTCAAGCTCAAGGTCTTTTTCCTTACCAAGTCCAACTACCATAGCACGGTTTATATCCATTGCAGGTGGACCATAAAGCATAGTACGTTCATCTTTTTTACCTTTAAAATCACGCCAAGCAGGTGAAATGGTAAGCCATGGAGCTACACCTTGACTAAAATGGCAAGCGTCATCAAAACTTTCTCCCTCTAAGGCAAAAGCTATTAATAAATCTGTTTTCCATTGTCCTTGTATTTGAAATTCTATGTCAATTCCTACTCTCATTATTATTTCCTTATATTTTATAGAATTTTTTTATTTAAAAATTATTGTATCCCAACGGCAAGGCGTAAATCAGCTTGTTCTTTTTCTGTTAATTCTCGTACAGAACCTTTTGCCAAATTTCCTAAGAAAATAGGACCTTGTTGCACACGCCGTAGGGTTAAAATGGTCATATCTGTATCTCTACACATACGCCGAATTTGTCTGTTTAATCCTTGATTTAACACAAATTCAAGCCAAATTTCATTGGCTTTTTCTGTCTTTTTTTGAGTAAGCACTTTTACTTTCACAGGAGCTAATTTTTCTCCTTCTGCCAAAATCATACCTTTTTGCATTAAATCTATTGTTTTTTGCAAAACATAATTTTGTGGTAAACGCACTTTCACATGATAAATACGGGGAATATGCCAACGTGGGTGCATAAGTCTATTAGCTAATTCGCCATCATCAGTAAGTAAAAGTAATCCTTCAGAAAAAAAATCTAATCTTCCTACGGGATAAAGTCGACGTCCTTTATATGCTTTTGGAATAAATTCCAAAACAGTTGTGCGACCTTCTGGATCTTTTACTGTACTTACAACACTAATGGGCTTGTGTAACATCAAAACACAAGTCTTTTTGTGAGGACTAAAAATAACTTCTTTTCCTTGACAAATAACCTTATCTTTATGAATATTTATTCTTGTGGCAGGACTTTCAACTATTTTGCCATTAACTGCTACAAAGCCAGCAAAAATAAGCTCATCAGCCTTACGGCGTGAACAAATTCCAGCATCAGCTAATGCTTTATTGAGGCGAATTTCATTATTTTCTAACATAATCGTATTAATCTTGTATTTTATTCCCGCCTATAATATACTTTATGTCGCTAGTCGTCTAGCCTTTTAATAAGGCTGATTTTCCATAAAATAAACATAGTTATTCTAAAATGAAAATACAATTACCCTTTATTATAACAGAAAATATACGCCGTTTACGCCGTAAGATTAGGGATTTTTTTAGAAATTCTGATTTTGCCGTTAACTTTCTTGCTTCTTTTTATACGTTATTATGCAAAAGTTTACGCTATCAAAGTAATAGAGAAAAAATTGCAGAACAAGACAGCGTAGCAAAAGCTAGAAAAAATGGAGAAGATGTCAAAGGCACACCTATTGTTATTTGTCTTTGGCATGATGAACTTTTTCCTCTTATCCATTTACAACAAGATTTAGATATAGTGTGCATAGTAAGTGGTAGCAAAGACGGTGCAATTTTAGAAAAACTTATGCAAAAATTAGGACTTCGCACTGCTACTGGCTCTAGTCGTAAAGGAGGCTTAAAAGCTCTTTTACAATCTGCAAAACTTATGAAAGACGGCACTATACACGGTTGTATTACTGTTGATGGTCCAATGGGTCCACGTCATAAAGCTAAAGATGGTGCTTTTCTTTTAGCGTATAAAGCCAATGCCAAAATTATGCCTATACGACTTGATATAAAAACTTCTTACAAATTACCAAGTTGGGATAAATTTCAAATTCCCATGCCTTTTAGTAAAGTTAATGTTCATTTTGGCGATGGTTTTTTTGTGGATAAAGAATTAACAGAAGAAAATCTCATATATTACCGTACCAAACTTGAAAAAGAATTGCATGAACTTTTACCAACAAGAACATAATATATAAAAAAGGATAAAAAATGATAGCCTATATCGAAGGTCGTCTTTTAGAAAAAACAGCACAAAGCATAATACTTGCCACTCGAAACGGGGTAGGCTATGAAATTTTTATTCCTCAAGGTTTAGCTTTACCTCATCAAGGTGAAGAATTTGCTCTTTATACTGCTTTTGTTGTTCGCGAGGACGCTCAAGAGCTTTTTGGTTTTCCTACCTTTGAAGAACGCGAAACATTTAAAATGCTCACCACAATAAATAGAGTAGGAGCAAGAACAGCTCTTTCTATTTTATCTGTATATAAACCAGATGATTTACGCCGAATAGTTGCTCAAGATGATGTAATTGCTTTAACCAAAGTTTCAGGCATTGGCAAACAAACAGGACAAAAAATCTTTTTAGAACTCAAATATAAATACAAAAGTGAACCGCATTTAGCGAATTTTTCTGTTTCACAACCAATGCAAAACTCCACCTTTAATGACGCACTCACAGGTTTACTTAATCTTGGCTATGATCAACAAAGTGCTAGTGAAGTTATCAACGAAGTTTTACAAAAAGAGCCAGATTTAAGCGTTGGTGAAGCATTAAGAAGTGCATTAAAACTCATGGCTAAAAAGAAATAATTTTATAGCAATTTATCTAATAAAAAAGATTGATAAAGATTAATTATGAAGAAAAAAACAACAGGCACAAAACAAAAATCTTTTACTTCTTCCACTTATAATCCAGAAGAACATAATTATAATGACGAAGATTTTTATGATGAAGATTTTTCTAATGATTTTGCAGATGAACAAAAAACATTTAACCAAAAAAATTTAGAAGAAAATAGCTTACAAGATAATCTTGAAAAAATGGACGAATCAGTTCGTCCACGTCGTTTATCTGAATTTGTAGGACAAGGGGAGTTACGCAAAAATTTACAAGTCTATCTTGACGCAACCAAAAAACGTGGCAAAGCTATGGATCACCTTTTATTTTATGGTAATCCGGGTCTTGGCAAAACCACATTAGCTCATATCATAGCGTCAGAACTTGGGGTTAATATTGTTTCTACCTCAGGTCCAGCTCTTATGCGTGGGGGAGATTTAGCTTCTATTTTATCAAATTTACAACCCAATGATGTTTTTTTTATTGATGAAATTCACCGTATGCCCATGCAAGTAGAAGAAGTTCTTTATCCAGCTATGGAAGATTTCAAGCTTGATCTAGTTATAGGGCAAGGACCAGCTGCAAAAACCATAAAAATAGACTTAGAACCCTTTACTCTTGTAGGTGCAACCACAAGACTTGGGCTTTTATCTGCCCCCTTACGCGACCGATTTGGCATTATTAGCAGACTAGAATTTTACACTCCTGATGAATTATCTCAAGTTGTTTTGCGTGCTGGGAAAATTTTAAATGTTTCCATAAACAAACAAGCTGCCCTTGAAATTGGCAAACGCTCCAGAGGTACACCCCGTATTGCAAACAGACTTTTACGCCGTGTACGCGATTTTGCCAGTGTATACGGAGAAGGACATATAGACGAAGAACAAGCCAAAAATGCCTTATCCCGTCTTGATGTGGACGAACTCGGTCTTGATGAAATGGATAGAAAAATCCTTACTATTCTTATCGAACATTACGACGGTGGACCAGTTGGCTTAAAAACCCTCGCTGTTGCCTGTTCCGAAGAAATGCGTACCATTGAAGAAATTTATGAACCATATCTCATTCAATGCGGATTAATAAAACGCACCCCACAAGGTCGCGTTGTCACAGCTAGAGCGTATAAGCACATGGGACTTCTAGGATAAATTTTGTTTTTAATAATTTTTTAAGATTTTCTTTAGGGGGAAAACTTTTGAAAAAGTTTCTCCCCCTAAAACCCCCTTACAAAACTTTTTTATTCAAAATTCCTTTTGTATTCAAAAGGACTTTTTCTTTTAATTAACAAAGATAATTAAAATATATTCTTAAATTTACCTATAACTAAAATCAATTTTTAACGTATAAAAAATATACCTACAAAAATATAATAATATTTATATGGTGGAAATAAACAACACTCTTTTGCACGCAAAAGAGTGTTGGGATTAAAAGTTTTGAGGAGAGAGTTTGAGAGGGGAACTTTTTCAAAAGTTCCCCTCTCAAAAACAAAACAAAAAAAATTGTTTCACGTGAAACATAAAAAATCATTTTGACTTTTACAGTAAAAAATAGCAAAATTACCAAAATTTATAAAAATGAATTATTAATAAATTCATAATAAATAAAAAAGTAAATGGGGGAAACTTTTTATACGTTTTCCCTTTTTTATATTTTAATTATACTATTTTTATGAGGAAACCATGCCACAAGCAAAATTACAAGTAAAAATTTTAGCTCATACACCAGAGCCATTATCTGTTATATATACTTCTTTTCGTCAATGTTACCATGCTGGTTATGTTGGTGATATGTGGGAACGTTTACAAAATGGAGAAATTTCTAAAGAAAAGCAAGCCCAATTTGTGCAAAATATTATTACATCAGGACATGAAAGTCCTATTGAACATGTAAGTTTTACTTTTGCTTTATCAGGAGTTTCTAGAGCATTAACTCACCAATTAGTACGCCATAGAATTGCTAGTTATTCTCAACAAAGTCAACGCTATGTTGATTTTAGTAATATGGACTATGCATTACCACCTGCTATTGCAAGAAATCCTAAAATATTAGCTCGATATGAAGCTTTTATGCAAGAAGTAGGTAAAGCATATCACGACATAAAAGAAATGTTAGAACAAGACGGTAGAGGAGACCATGCAAAAGAAGATGCTAGAATGGTTTTACCACAAGCAGCTACAAGCAATATTGTTGTTACTATGAATTGCCGTTCCCTTGTAAATTTCTTTGAACATCGCTGTTGCACAAGAGCTCAATGGGAAATACGAGATTGTGCTAATAAAATGCTTATTGAATGTAAAAAAATATTACCAGAAATTTTTAATTATGCTGGTGCAAAATGTGAACGCTTAGGTTATTGTCCTGAAGGAGAAAAATTTTGCTGTGGACGTTATCCTGTAAAACAATAAAATTTTTATAACAATAAAAAGAAACAAGTTTTTAATTAAAGTGTATTTCTAACTTAATTTTTACTTTTTCTTATCTACTTAGTATATTTCTTTTTATCTTAATCTTATATTTTATGCAGAATAACAGGGGGAGAAATCCCCCTATTGCTATCTATTTATCTAAATTTTATAAACTCTTTGTTATCCTTTAGAAAATTACTCTCACTTTCTACACTCATAAATATTACCACTTAACGTAAAAACAAAAATTACAATCCTATTTTTTAAAATTGTATTGGGCTACTTTTTTTTAATACCTGTCGCACTTGATTTTACAATTTAAAATATACAATATCTTACGCAAACAAATTTTTTAAAATAACATTATAGAATTATGTAGGGTATGTTTCTAAATTATTTTTTTTCTTGTTTATATAACATTTTCTTCTTTATTCTACTATTACATAGTATCACGTTTAATAAGGGGCTTCACCCCTTAGACCTGACCAAAGGGGAAACGAGGGGCAAGCCCCTTGTGTTTTCCCCCTTTGGAAACCCAAACGCAAACCCCTTTACGCTCCATACTTTTACGCGAGCTTTGCCCGCTCCAAAGAATGTCGCTTTTATTCTCATAAATCATAAGTAACTGCTATTTGTTTGGGTTTATGCGGTATCCGTTGGCGAAGAATAAACCTTGCGGATAGCGACAACGGTTTATGTAGTTTAATTGTGCGTAACTAGGGTGTGCTTCTAAATAATTTGGAAACACACCCTAAATTTATTATTCTTATTACCTAATAAATTAATAATACATAATCTTAAAATATCCCTATAAAAAATATTACACTTTGTTTTACAATTAACTATGCAAAAAAAGCTCTTTTGTAAACAAAAGAGCTTTTTTTAAAAAATTTGATTAAAAAGTTTTGAGGGGAGAGTTTGAGAGGGGAACTTTTTTCAAAAGTTCCCCTCTCAAAAAAATAACAAATAAATTAATTATGGTTTTTTAATACCATCTTTTTCAGCACGAGCTACCATACGATTAATACGCTCATCAAGATCTGGGTGAGTAGAGAATAATTGTGATAAGCCCTTACTTGGTTTTGCACCTGCTTCTTCTTCCATTTTTTTCAACTTTTGGAAAGAATAAGCCATTGCCCATGGGTTTTTACCAGATTTTTTGAGGAAATCATAACCATAATCATCAGCTGCACTTTCTTGGCTTTTTGAGTAACTTGCATTAACAAGAGCTTCACCAAGATCACCAAGTTGAGAATTTGTCAATTCAGCTGTTTTTCCACCTTTAGCAGAAAGTCCATCTTTTAAAGCAGAAGTAAGCAATGCTGTACGGAAAGCATCTTTAGAATCTTTGTGTGCAATATGTCCAATTTCGTGTCCAATAACACCCAAAAGTTCTTCATCAGTCATAATATCCATTAAAGAAGAAAATACGCGAACACTACCATCAGCACAAGCAAAAGCGTTAACATCTTTTACATAATATACTTTAAAATTGAGTGGAATACCTTCTACATTTTTAAAACCTTTGGTTAATTTATTTAAACGAATGGTATAAGGACTTTTAGCATCACAAACTTTATTGTTTTTGTCCATCCAATCAATGTATTCTTTGACATATTCAGCCATTTGTTCATCAGTTAAAGTAACAGCTTGTGTAACTTTAACTGCACCACTAACTGCTTTTGTAATGTCAAAAGCCATGGCAGGTGTTGTTACTGCCAAACATGCAAACATAGCAAATACTTTTACGAGTGTTTTAATTTTCATGTTTTTTCCTTTTTTTATAATATGTTGTATAAACACAGCAATATTTATTATGCTGTAATCTATTATTATTTGTTATGACAGTTAAACAACAAATAAAAAGAATACAATTCATATAGTAAAAATACACTTTTTAGAATAATTTGATTTTCATTTTCAAACTATTCTAAATCATATATTTTTTCTATTTTATCTATGTGATATAATTATAATATATTTATTTTATACCTGTCAATTACATTTATAAAATAGAAATTACAATTATACAAAATGAAAATCCAATAATAAATAATAGTTATTAAACAAATAAAATTATAGTTATAAACATTTAATTTTTTATTTGTTCATTATTTTGTTCATAACTTTCTAACTATATGATTTTATAAGATATTAATTATACTATAATAGTATAAAAATTACTCTCTTTTATAATTATCATAAACAAAATTTTATATTTTTCTTAATCAAAAAAAGTTATCTACATTTTATTTTATAAATGTTCATAATTTTGTTCAAAAAAATTTTTATGAACATAATTATTTTAAATTGTTTATAATTTTGTTCATAACTTTATAATATACTAAATTTATTACAAAAATATTTTAATATTTTTATAATGTTTCACGTGAAACACTTTATTTTTAATATTTTCTTAATATTAAATTAACTAGATGAAAATATTAAATTTTTTGTTTCACGTGAAACATTGCTTGCAAAAAAATCATTATTCCACTATTTTCCTAAAAAAAGGAGCAAATAAAGTATGGCTAGAGTTATTGCTATTGCTAACCAAAAGGGTGGAGTGGGTAAAACTACAACCTCTGTAAACCTCTCTGCTTCCTTAGCTTTAATGGAAAAAAAAGTTTTATTAGTGGATTGTGATCCACAAGCAAATTCCACAAGTGCCTTAGGATTAGATACAAAAAATACAAGATATAATTTATATACAGCATTGGTTGATAATGATAATTTAGAAAAATCAATTTTAGAAACAGGTATAGATTATCATCATCTTTTACCTGCAAGTACTGATTTAGCAGCATTAGAATTAGAACTTGTTGATAAAGAAAATCGTGAATATTATTTTAAAGAATTACTTTCTCCATTAGTGGATAAGTATGATTATATTATTTTAGATTGTCCTCCATCATTAGGACTTATCACATTAAATGCTTTATGTTTTGCTGAAGAATTAATTATTCCTTTGCAATGTGAATTTTTTGCATTAGAAGGAATTGTTAAACTTTTACAAACACACGAACAAGTAAAGAAAAAACTTAATCCAAATATTAATTTACTTGGCGTTATCCTTACAATGTATGATTCAAGGAATAAACTTGCAAGACAAGTAAAAAACGAAACAGAACGTTGTTTTCCTAAATTAATCTTTAATAGTATAATTCCTCGTAATGTACGTTTATCAGAAGCTCCAAGTTTTGGAAAAACTATTTTACATTATGATATTAAATCAAAAGGTGCAGAAGCATATCTTGCTCTTGCAAAAGAAGTTGAATCTCGAAAAATTATAAAATAAATCAGGTTTATTATGAGTAATAAAAAAGCAGGTCTTGGTGGTCTTGGTCGTGGTTTAGATCATTTGTTTAACACATCTGAAACAAATGAAACAACAAATAATAGCGATATTATTCTTGTTCATGTAATGGATATTAAAGCAAATCAACATCAACCACGTAAAAAATTCAAAGAAGAAACATTACAAGAATTAGCAACTTCCATAAAAAATCAAGGAATTGTGCAACCTTTAATTGTCCGTAATTATGAAGGACCAGAACACGTTAAATATGAAATTGTTGCAGGGGAACGCCGTTTTCGTGCTGCAAAATTAGCTGGTATTAATGAAGTTACTGTTATTGTAAGAGATTACACTGACGCTGAATCCATGACTATTGCTTTAATTGAAAACTTACAACGTGAAGATTTAAATGCTATTGATGAAGCAGAAGCATTAAATCAATTAAAAATAGTTCATAATTTATCACAAGAAGAGCTTGCCGAAAAAGTAGGAAAAAGCCGTTCAAATGTTGCAAATATTTTACGTCTTCTTACTTTACCTGAAAATATAAAAAGAATGATCGTAAATGATGAAATAAAAGCAGGGCATGGTCGAGCTTTACTTTGTATTACTAATCCCCATGACCAACAATTTTTATGTAGTTCCATAATAGAACATTCCCTTAGTGTTCGTGAAGTTGAAAAAGCTCTTGATTATTGGAAAGAACATGGAACTTTTCCAGCTGAACTTATGCATAATTACATTGCACCTGCCAAAAAAGAAAAAAAAGAAAATGCAGAACCTTGCCAAGTTATCAAAGATATTGATTTAAAACTTAAAGATATTTTCCATAAAAAAGCACAAATAAAAGGCACTGAAGATAAAGGAAGCATAAAAATCAATTATAAAAATAAAGATGAACTTCTTTATATTTTAAGTGTACTTTCCATTGAAAGTAAAGAAATTGATTAAATTTTATCAATACATTTTATTTATTTTTATTTGGAATTTTTTAGGGGGGAATTTTTGAAAAAGTTCTCCTCCTAAATCTCCTCATAAAACTTTTTCATATTCATTTAAACAAAAAAATTTCCCCTCTATTAATATTTATACTATAAAAATTCTCTCAACAGATTAATATTCTTATTTGTTTCACATGAAAAACTTCTTAATCACATTAAAAAATATTTTTGACTTTTAAAATAAAAATAATTAATATACTTACGAATAAATAGTTTTAATAAGATAGTTCTTTAAAAGAAAAAAATTTTACTAACAGCCCTAACATAGGGAATTTTATTATAACTTATTTTAATAACGTTACCTTATTATAGGGATTTTGAATATACTGTCTTTATCCATAATTGTATTTATTATAATGGCTAAAGCAAAATCATTTCCAAAAAAATAAAAATAAAATAAAAAATATGAAAAATGCTATTTTACAATTAGATAATGCAAAAGTTCTTGTTATTGGCGATATAATGCTTGATGCCTATTATGAAGGTGATGCCACAAGAATTTCCCCAGAAGCACCTGTTCCAGTAGTAAAAATCGAACGAAAACGCAATATTTTAGGTGGAGCAGGCAACGTTGCTCGAAATATCAATGCCTTAGGTGGAAAATGTGCCATTATTTCCGTTGTAGGCGATGATTACACAGCAACAATTTTAGAAAATCTTCTTAATGAAGAAAAAATCGAAACATATTTAATCCATGATAAAACACGCCCAAGCACTGTAAAATCACGTGTTTTTGCCCGTAATCAACAAATAATACGTTATGATGAAGAAATTGATACACCTATCAATGAAACCATAAAGCAAGCAATATTAGAAAAAATTACTCTTTGCTTACAAGAATATCCAGTTATTATATTATCTGATTATGGCAAAGGACTTTTATATCAAGAATTAATAGAAAATATTTATGCACTTGCAAAACAACAAAATATAACAAAGCCTAAAATTTTTATTGATCCAAAACCTAAAAATAAAGCTTTTTATCAAAATGCTTTTTTACTTACCCCTAACCATAAAGAAAGTGCAGAACTAGCTAATGCAAGTTTACAAAACAAACAAGAAATAATTGAACAAGGGCATACTTTAGTAAAAGACCTTGAAAGTGAATATTTATTAATGACATTGGGTGCTGACGGCATGGCTCTTTTTCAAAAAAATACAAAAGAAGTTTATCATGTTAAAAGTTCAGCAAAGCAAGTTTTTGATGTTACAGGTGCAGGGGATACTGTTATTGCAAGTTTGGCTAGTTGCATTGCAATAAATTTACCTACACAACAAGCTTGCGATATTGCAACTCTTGCTGCTGGAATTGTTGTTGAAAAAGTAGGTTCTGCAACAGCAAGTCAAGAAGAACTTATCCAAGCAAGTCTTAAAACAAATATTATTTCCGAAATTTGGTAACTTATTTTATTTTTTTTGTTAATATTTTTATTTTTTTTAGGGGGAAAACTTTTGAAAAAGTTTCTCCCCCTAAAACCCCCTT
>SAMEA104404100__coassemble_1184_pt1 | contig 24557 bp, 15 predicted proteins | sample SAMEA104404100__metabat2_high_PE_071 | metagenome-assembled genome bin SAMEA104404100 (sample SAMEA104404100) | Balaenoptera acutorostrata
TCAAAACTTTTTAATCCAAAAGCTCTTTTGCGTGCAAAAGAGCTTTTGTTTTTTCCACATAATATATTGTAAAACTAAAATATTTTCTAACTTATGCATAATTATTGAACTTAGTTATTTTAATAATGAAAATAAATTTTATTTAAAAAAACTTTTACTAATGCCCCAACTAGGCAAATTTATTGAAATTTATTTCAATAAATTTGCCTGATTGAGGGGGCTTGGGGGAAATCATTTCCCCCAAAGAAAAAAATAATATTATAAACTAGATCATAAAAAAATCCTTTTGCACGCAAAAGGATTTTTGGATTAAAAATTTTTGAAAGGGGGTATAGGGGGAAAACTTTTTATAAAAAGTTCTCCCCCTAAAAAATAATTTTATTATTTTATTAATTCTCGTACAGGTAATTTTTTGAATAATACACCTACGGCAATTGCAACTACTGTAAAGAATGTTGGAATAAAGAAAATACCTAATACAGTTGCAGTTACTGTACCAAAAAATACAGCTGTACCAACAGCTTTTTGGCTAGCAGCACCAGCACCAGAAGCAAGTAAAAGAGGAACAACACCAAAACCAAAAGCTAAAGATGTCATAAGAATTGGTCTTAAACGAAGTCTTGCAGCTTCACTTGCAGCAGCTCTCAAGCTTTTTCCTTCTGTTTCCATAAGTTCTTTTGCAAACTCAACAACCATGATAGCGTTCTTTGCAGATAGCCCCATTGTTGCCAAAATACCTACTTGGAAATAAACGTCATTGGAAAGACCTGTTATAAATGTACCAATAACAGCACCAAGAACCCCAATAGGAATCATCAAAATAACAGAAAACGGAATACTCCAACTTTCATAAAGAGCAGCAAGAGCCAAGAAAATAACTAAAGCAGAAATTGCTAAAACAACGGTTGTTTGCCCTGCTGTTTCTTTTTCTTCATAACTCATACCTGTCCAGCTAATACCAAAACCACCGCCAAGCTTTTCAACTTCATCTTCCATGATTTTCATAGCTTCACCAGAACTTACACCTGGAACAGGTTCACCTTGTAATTCCACAGAAGGCAAACCATTATACCGTTCAAGCAAAGCAGGACCTTGTTGCCATTGAACTTGAGCAATGGAAGAAAAAGGAACCATTTCTCCCCTATTATTTTTAAAACTTAAATTCTTCAAATCATCAGGGGTCATTCTAAAGCCCATATCAGCTTGCACATATACTTTTTTTACACGGCTTCTATCAATAAAATCGTTAACATACGCACCACCAAGTAAGATGGATAAGTTTTGGCTTACTTCACCAACGGATAAACCTAAACTTGATGCTTTTTGATTATCAAATGTGATAGAATATTGAACGTTATCCTCTTGACCTGTTGCACGAACATAAGCAATTTTTGGATTTTGGAATGCAGCAGCCATAAGTTGGTTTCTTGCATCAATAAGTTTTTCGTGTCCTAAGCCTGCGTTATCTTGAAGTTCAAGAGTAAAACCAGAACTCGTACCAAGCTCAATAATTGCAGGTGGAATAAGAACAATCACAGAACCACGTAAATCATTTGCAAAACGTTGACGCATTCTCATTGCAATGGCAGACGCACTACTTTCTTTACTTTTACGTTCTTTCCATGGTTTTAAAGTAATAAAGCTTGCACCTACGTTTTGACCTGCTGATCCCATACCATAACCAGCAATAACCATAAGGTCTTTTACATATTCTTTTTCATCTTCAAGAGCAGCTTTTTCAAAATCTTTTAAAACTTCAAGAGTTTGAGCTTGAGTACTGTTAGGAGGAAGGCTTACAATAGCTAAAAGCATACCAGAATCTTCTTCAGGTAAAAAGCTTGTAGGCAAGCTAATATACATACCTAAAAGCCCTGCTACTAGCACAGCATACACAACCATCATTCGAGTACCACGTCTTAAAAGGTTATTAACCTTATTATGATAATTCCGTGTAAATTGATCAAATTTTTGGTTAAACCAAACAAAGAAACGTCCTACTTTTTTATCATGGCTATGTTGTTTTAAAATAGTAGCACAAAGAGCTGGAGTTAATATTAATGCAACCATCAAAGACATAACCATTGCAGTAACAATAGTTACAGAGAACTGACGATAAATAACACCAACAGAACCACCTAAAAATGCCATAGGTAAAAATACGGCACAAAGAACAACAACAATACCAATAAGTGCACCACTTACTTGATCCATACTTTTTTCTGCTGCGGCAACAGGATCTAAGCCTTCATCAACCATGATACGCTCAACGTTTTCAACAACAACGATAGCATCGTCAACCAACAAACCAATGGCAAGAACCATTGCAAAAAGCGTCAGTGTGTTAATTGAAAACCCTAAAGCGAGCAAAATACCGAATGTTCCAAGCAAAACAACAGGAACAGCAATGGTAGGAATAATTGTTGCACGAATATTTTGTAAGAATAAATACATAACAAGGAATACAAGTACAATCGCTTCAAAAAGCGTTTTAACAACGTTTTTTACTGAAGCAGAAACAGGAGGTGTTGTATCGTATGCAATACCTAATTCTAAGTTATGTGGTAAAAATTTTCTTAAATCATCAAGTTTTTGATTAATAACAGTTGCTGTACTTAATGCGTTTGCACCTGATGCCAAACTAATACCCATAGCACCAGAGTTTGCCCCTGAATAGCGAGCAGTGGTATTATAACTTGCACTACCAATTTCAACACGAGCAACATCACGAACAAATACACTTCGACCATCAGGATCAACGCGAAGAAGAATTTTTTCAAAATCTTCAACTGTTTGTAAAAGACTTTGTCCTTTAATAACAACGTTAATTTGTGCTGTATTTTCAGCAGGAAGTGAACCTAATTGCCCCGCAACAACTTGCATATTTTGTGCTTTAATAGCGTTTACAACTTCTGCTGCTGTCATTTTATAATCATGCAATTTTTGTGGATCTAACCAAATACGCATAGCATATTCATCACCAAAAATTTGCACACTACCAACACCGGGCAAACGGCTTAATTGGTCTTTAATATTAGCATTCATGTAGTCCGCAAGGTCAACAGAATCCATTGTTCCATCAGTACATCTAATAGCAATAACCATAAGCATATTGCTATTACCTTTACTTACATCAATACCAAGTCTTTGCACACTTTCAGGCAAAGATGAAATTGCAGTTTGAATTTTATTTTGTACTTGCACTTGAGCAATATCAGAATCAGTGCCTTGTGCAAAAGTTACTGTAATAGCAGCCCGACCGTTAGAGTCAGAAGTTGAACGCATATAAAGAAGGTTATCAACACCTGTAATATTTTGTTCTAAAACCTGAGTTACACTTTCTTCAACAGTACTAGCTGATGCACCAAGATATGTTGCAGAAATTTGAATACTAGGAGGAGCAACTTCAGGATACTGTGCAACTGGTAAAAGAAAAAGTGATAAACCACCCGCAAGCATGGTAATAATGGCAAGCACCCATGCAAAAATAGGGTGGTGAATAAAAAATCGTGCCATTATTTTTTGCCTCCATTTTGAACTTTATCTTGCTTTTTATCGGAAGATGATTCTGGATGAGCTTCTTCTTTTTCAATAAACTCGTTTAAATTACCTTCTGGTTTTACTCTATTTTCACCTAAATAATCAGCATCTGCTGGAATATTTAATTCTGCTGTTTTGATAACATTAACCATTGCAGCATCAGTTACTTTTTGTAAACCTTCAACAATGATAGTTTCACCTGATTTTAATCCATCTAAAACCATCCAGTTTTCACCATAGGTATCACCCAATGTTACGTAACGGCGAACAGCTTTAGCTTGGATAGGAGCATCTTTACTTGGAGTTGACCCTGATTTATATCCTTCTGCAACAAAAACATAAGGATTACCACGAGTATCACGAACAATAGAACGTTGTGGAACAAGCATAGCATTTTCTTCAATACCAACTTGAACTTTAGCACGAATAAATAAACCTGGCATTAATTGATAATCAGAGTTAGGGAAAGATGCACGCAATGTCATTGTTGCAGTTCCTGTATCTACCCCAATATCAATAAATTCTAATTTACCAATATGTTTATATTCTTTACCATCTTCAAGAAGAAGTTTTACAGGAATATTCAAATCTTGTAATTTTTTCATATCTTCTTGTGCATTTTCACGAGAACGAAGCTTTACTAATGTTTCCACAGATTCTGTAATATCAACATTCATAGGATCAATTTGATAAATTGTGGAAAGAGCATTAACTTGATTATTAGCAACTAATGTACCAACAGAAACACTTGATTTACCAATAAGTCCACTAATTGGAGCACTAATTTCTGTTCTATCTAAGTTAATTTTTGCAGTTTGTAATGCAGCTCTTGCTGCTGCTACTTCTGCATTTGCTTGTAAATATACAGCACGAGCTTCATCGTAATCTTGTTGGCTAATAGCATTTTTCTTACGTAACATACTCATTCTACTTTCTTTTAAGCGTGCTACGTTAACAGCTGCTTCTGCTCTAGCTAAATTAGCTTTTGCACTATCATAACTTGCTTTATAAAGATCTGCATCTATATTATAAAGAATATCTCCCTTATTTACATAAGAACCTTCTTGATAGACTCTTTCTTGAATAATACCTGTAACTTCAGGACGAACTTCAGCTGTTTCATACGCAACCGTACGTCCAGGCATTTCACTATACAAAATAACAGGACGTGCTTTTAAATCTAAAACACCTACTGGTGCTGCTGGACGCTGCATACCACCTTGTTGATCAGATCCGCAAGCACTAAGTGTTAGTATTGCAAAACCACATAATAAAAAATGCTTAAATGTATAAGCCATAACTAATACTCCAATTGTACTGATTAAATAAAAATAATAGAGATGTTATTCACTAATAGATAAATACAGACCACGCAAGTATATACTTTTTTAGTATTATGTCTAGTAATTAATATTATAGTATTAATTCTAACCAGTTAGAACAATAAAATATTTTATATTGACATATTTTTTTCCTTACGTATAAAAAAATAATGAAATTATCACAACAACTCGAACTTATTGGCATTGCCAACACAGAAAATACTAATCCAAAAGAATTACCTCTTTTTCTGACTACGGTAACTGCAGGTTTTCCTTCTCCTGCTGATGATTATATTGATAAAAAAATTAATCTCCATGAATATTTAGTAAGAAATAATGCCGCTACTTTTTTTCTTAAAGCTCATGGTGAATCCATGATTAATGCAGGTATTTATGACGGTGATTTACTCATAGTTGATAGATCCATAGAAGCTGCACATAATAAAATTGTTATTGCTGCCATTGATGGTGAACTTACAGTTAAAAGATTAATACGAAGAAAAAACCAAGTTGTCCTTGCTCCAGAAAATCCTGATTATCCTGAATTTGATATAACATTAAAAGAGCATATTCATATTTGGGGTGTTGTTACATACGCTATACATAAAGTTCAATAGGTTTACTAAAATGAATAATTTTTTACAAAAAGAAAATAAATATCAACAATTAATTAAAGAAAATACTCTTTATGCTCTTGTTGATTGCAATAATTTTTATGCCTCTTGTGAAGAATTATTTAGACCTGATTTAAAAGATAAACCCATTGTTGTTCTTTCAAATAATGATGGTTGTATAGTTGCTCGTTCTAAAAAAGCAAAAGAATTAAATATTCCTATGGGTGAACCAGAATTTAAAATACGTAATTTTTTAAAATTACATAATGTGGAAATTTTTTCTTCTAACTATGCTCTATATGGTGATATTTCCTCAAGAGTTATGGATATTATTCAAAATACTTGCCCTTGTGAACTATATTCCATTGATGAGGCTTTTTGTGTTTTAGAAAATTCTTTTGCAATAAATGCACAAGAAATAGCAAAAGATATACGAAATAAAATTCAAAAATGGGTTGGAATTACAAGCTCTATTGGAATTGCCCCAACAAAAACATTAGCAAAAATTGCTAATCATATTGCTAAAAAAAATACTGGTATTTTTACCCTTAACCCAATGCAACAAGATTTTGACACAATTTTAAAAAATTTCCCAGTTCAAGATATATGGGGAATTGGAAGAAAACAAACAGAAAAACTTTTACGCCAAAATATAAAAACAGCTTATGATTTAAAAAATGCATCTGAAGATTGGGTTCAAAAAAATCTTACTATTACAGGATTAAAAACATTAAGAGAATTACATGGTTTTTCTTGTATTGAAACAGAGTTTTGCGAAACACCTAAAAGTCTTGTTTGTTCCCGTTCTTTTGGAGTAAAAATAAAAACTATCGAAGAATTAAAAGAAGCTATATCAAGCTTTACAGTACGCGGAGCAGAACGATTAAGACAAAAAAAGCTTGTAGCACAAGGTCTTGCTGTCCACATACGTACCTCAAAAAACATTGAAAATTCTTATAAAAATACCATTAGCACAACTTTTTATCAAGCACACAATGATACACGTATTATGCTTCATTCTGCCCATGCTTTATTAAAAGAAATATATCAAAATGGTTATCCTTATATGAAAGCAGGAATTATGTATTTTGGACTTATGAAAGAAAATGCTATACAAAAAAATTTATTATCACTCGAAAATGAAGAAAACGAACTAAAAGCTGAAAAACTTATGCAAAGTCTTGATATTATCAATCAACGCTATGGAAAAAGAACTATAAAATTCGGAGCTGAAGGTATAGCAAAAGCAAATTGGTATATGAAACAAGAACATAAATCTCCATATAATCCAAGAGATATACACCAATTACCCATTGTTAAATTATAATATTATAAATTTTTTGAATTAAAATTATTTTCTTGAGAGGAGAACTTTTGAAAAAGTTCCCCTCTCAAACTCTCTCCTCAAAACTTTTTAATACAAAAACTCTTTGTTATAATAAAAGAATTTTTATTTTTTCTTACTTACTAATACCTTTCTATGTTATTTCAATTTATACTTTATTCTCAAATAAAAAAATAAGATATTTATAGTACAATAACGTTGTTATACTCATCTAAAATAAAGGGATAAAAAACAACACATTTTGCACGCAAAATGTGTTGTGGATTAAAAATTTTTGAAAGAGGGTTTTAGGGGGAGAACTTTTTATAAAAAGTTCTCCCCCTAAATAAAAAGAAAAAACTATAAATAACAATAAAGACGAATACCTAAAAAAGTATCCGTCTTTATTTTGTTTTTGTGTTAGCTTATAAAACTATTGCATATTTGGTACAGCTTGACGTTTTTGTACCGCTAAAATTCTTTGTAACACTGGATCTTCTTCTTCAGAAACACGAGAAGCTGTTTTTACTTCTTTTTCTTCTTCTACCATTTGTGCTGCAATTTGTGCAGAAGAAAGGATTTGACTTTTATCAAGAGCAACATTTTCATCTTCTAAGTCACGAATTTCTGCAAAAGGTGTATGATTATAATTCATTGCAGTTTGTTGTGTTGCATATTGATTTTGTGCCATTTGAGTTTGTTGAGCATTTTGCATATATTGAGCTTGTGCTGCAAAACTTGAAACTTCTGCTGTTGGAATACGACTTAAAGTACTTTTTATGCGAGCAGGATCACTCAATAAATCATTTCTTCCTTCACGCTCAAACATAACAGCAGTACCAAAACAAGAAAAATATTTACTTCCATCAGGGTGAAATGCTATATTTTCATTATATCCGATAATTCCTTGTGCACCTTTTTTCACTGCCATTGCAGCCATACCAAAAAAAGCTTCTTCTGAATCAAAACCACGACAACAAACTAAACCTAATACTTTTGCTATTGGTCTATTTTCAATTTGTTGTGTTGTAACCACGGGAAAACGTCCCATATTAAAAAGTTCTTTTGCTTCTTTTACACTTTCATTTTGAGAATTATCTTTTTTATTTTTTTTATCATTTCCATTAAGTAAATTAAACATCTTTTGCCTCCACAAAAACAAATTTTATAAGCTATAATGCTTATAGCAATAATCATGCCAATCCTATTATTTCAATAAGTTATAATAAATATTTTTTAATTCATTTTCTCAAGTTCCAATTTTTTGACAGAAAAAATGATTTTATTTTATTTTTTTTTCAAATTTAACTTGAATTTTTGTTGTAAAATGTTACAATTATTAGTGTAACAAAATGAGACAGTTTTTTATTAATTTCTTTTATCTACTATGAAATTAATAACTGTATCAAATACAATGTAAAAATGTACTCAATGTATAACGGCATTTGCCAAAACTATTAATTACAATGGAGGAAACATGGCAGCAAAAATGAAAACAATGGACGGTAATACCGCTGCCGCCCACGTTGCCTATGCCCTTAGTGACGCAGCAGCTATTTATCCTATTACCCCATCTTCTGTTATGGGCGAACTCATGGACGACTGGGCTGCTCATGGTAAAAAGAACATTATGGGACAAACCGTTAATGTTCGTGAAATGCAATCAGAAGCTGGTGCTGCTGGTACTGTTCACGGTAGCTTGGCAGCTGGTGCTTTAACTTCCACCTTTACGGCATCTCAAGGTCTTCTCTTGATGATTCCTAATATGTATAAAATTGCTGGTGAGCTTTTACCTGGTGTATTCCACGTTGCAGCTCGTGCTATTGCAACTCACGCACTTTCAATCTTTGGTGATCACCAAGACGTTATGAGTGCTCGCCAAACTGGTTTTGCTTTCCTTTGCTCAAATAACCCTCAAGAAGCAATGGATATGGCTTTAGTTGCTCACTTAGCAGCTATTGATTCTTCTGTTCCTTTCTGTCACTTCTTTGACGGTTTCCGTACTTCTCACGAAATCCGTAAAATTGAAGTTATTGATTATGAAGACATCAAAAAAGTTGTAAACTGGGATAATGTTCAAGCTTTCCGTGATCGTGCTATGAACCCAGAATACCCACATCAACGTGGTACTGCTCAAAACCCAGATACATATTTCCAAAATACTGAAACCAGTAACCCATATTACAACCAAATTCCAAGCATTGTTATTGATGCTATGGAAAGAGTTGAATCTATTACTGGCCGTAAATACAAACCATTTGATTACTATGGAGATCCAGAAGCTGATCGCGTTATCGTTTCTATGGGTTCTTCTTGTGATGTTATCGAAGAAGTTGTTGATTACTTAAATGCTCGTGGTCAAAGAGTTGGTCTTATTAAAGTTCGTTTATACCGTCCATTTAGTGTTGACCACCTTTTCCAAGTTCTTCCTGCAACTGTTCAAACAATTACTGTTCTTGACCGTTCTAAAGAACCAGGTGCTTTAGGCGAAGCTCTTTATCAAGATATTTGTTCTGCATTTGTTGAAAAAGGCGAAGCTATTCGTGTATTCCCTAAAATTATTGCTGGTCGCTATGGTCTTGGTTCTAAAGACTTTACTCCTGCAATGGCTCGTGCAGTATTTGATAATATGCTTGCTAGTGGACCTAAAAACCACTTCACTGTTGGTATCAAAGACGACGTAACCTATCTTTCTCTTGAAATTGGTGAAGAAATCAACACTGTTGCTGAAGGAACTGTTCAATGTAAATTCTTTGGTCTTGGTTCTGACGGTACTGTTGGTGCAAATAAACAAGCTATCAAAATTATTGGTGATAATACCGATATGTTTGCACAAGCTTATTTTGCATACGATTCCAAAAAATCAGGTGGTTTTACTGTTTCTCACTTACGTTTCGGTAAAAACCCAATTAAATCATCTTATCTTGTAAACCATGCTGACTTTGTTGCTTGCCACAAATCTGCATACGTACAACTTTATGATGTATTAGAAGGTATTAAAGACGGTGCTACTTTCCTTCTTAACTCTTCATGGAATACTGTTGAAGAACTTGAAAAAGAACTTCCAGGTAGCATGAAACGTACTATTGCTCAAAAGAAACTCAAATTCTACAATATTGACGCAGTAAAAGTAGCACAAGAAGTTGGTCTTGGTGGCCGTATTAACATGGTAACCCAAACAGCTTACTTCAAACTTGCTAATGTTCTTCCTTTCGAAGAAGCTATTGCTCTTCTTAAAGAATCTATCCGTAAAACTTACGGTAAAAAAGGTGAAAAAGTTGTTAATATGAACATTGAAGCAGTTGATAAAGCTATTGCTTCTCTTGTTGAAATTAACTACCCTGAATCTTGGGCAACTGCAGCAGATACTCCAAGTTTCTATAATGACACTGATCCATATATCCGTGATGTTGTTCGTCCTATTCTTTCACAACAAGGTGATAAACTCCCTGTTTCTGCATTTAGCCCAGACGGCGTAGTACCTCTTGGAACAACTGCTTGCGAAAAACGTGGTGTTGCTATCAATATTCCTAAATGGATTGCTGAAAACTGTATCCAATGTAACCAATGTTCTCTTGTTTGTCCTCATGCTTCTATTCGTCCAGTTCTTGCAACTGAAGAAGAACTTGCTGGTAAACCTGAAAATATGGAAACCAAAAAAGCAGTTGGTAAAGGCTTAGACGGTATGCAATTCCGTATGCAAGTTTATGCAATGGATTGTCAAGGTTGTGGCTCTTGTGCTAACGTTTGCCCAGCTAAAGAAAAAGCTCTTGTTATGACTCCTCTCCATGAACTTCAAGAAACAGAAAAAGCTAACCTTGCTTTTGTTGAAGAAAATGTAGGACTAAAAACTGATGTTTTAGATCGCTTTACCCTCAAAGGTTCACAATTCCAACAACCACTTCTTGAATTCTCTGGTGCTTGTGCTGGTTGTGGTGAAACTCCTTATGTAAAACTCCTTACACAACTCTTTGGCGAACGTATGATGATTGCAAACGCTACTGGTTGTAGTTCTATTTGGGGTGGTTCATCTCCTGTAAACCCATATTGCGTAAACAAAGATGGTCATGGTCCAGCATGGGGTAACTCCTTATTTGAAGACGCAGCAGAATATGGTCTTGGTATGCATGATGCTTATGTTCAACGTGTTGCAAAACTCGTTCAACTTTGCGAACAAGCTCTTACTCTCGAAATTTCTGCTGAACTTAAAGAAGCTCTCCAAAACTGGCTTGATAACAGAAACGACGCTATCAAATCAAAAGAATGTGGCGAAGCTGTTATGGATCTTCTCTATCAAGAACATACTTGTGGTTGCGGTTGTGGCTGCACAGATGTTCTCCATGAAATTGGACACATGAGCGACCTCTTTACCAAAAAATCTTTCTGGATCTTTGGTGGTGACGGTTGGGGATATGATATTGGCTTTGGTGGCGTAGACCATGTTCTTGCTTCTGGTGCTGATATTAATATTCTTATCATGGATACAGAAGTTTACTCAAATACTGGTGGTCAAGCTTCTAAAGCAACTCCTCTTGGTTCTATTGCTCAATTTGCTGCTAGCGGTAAACCAATACGCAAAAAAGACATTGGTCGCATGATGATGAGCTATGGCTATGTTTATGTTGCATACGTAAGCATGGGTGCTGATATGAACCAAGTAATCAAAGCATTCAAAGAAGCTGAAGCTTACAAAGGACCATCACTTATCGTTGCTTACGCTCCATGTATTAACCAAGGTATCCGCAAAGGTATGGGTAAGAGCATGGAAGAAGCTAAACTTGCTGTAAAATCTGGTTACTGGCCACTTTATCGCTTCAACCCTGAACTTGAAAAACCATTTACTCTTGATTACAAGAAAGATCCTGATGGAACAATGGAAGAGTTCATGCTCGGTGAAAACCGTTTTGCTCAACTTGAAGCTGCTAAACCAGAACTTGCAAAACATTACCGTACAACTCTTATTGAACAATACAATGCACGCCATGAAGAGCTTAAGAAAATGGAAGCTCATCAAAACGAAGATAGCAAAAGCGAATAATTGTATTATTCAATAACAAACATATAAGCCCAGTTCTAAACTGGGCTTTTTTTATAACTAGTTATTTATTTTTTTTTATTTAGAGGGAGAACTTTTTATAAAAAGTTTTCCCCCTAAAACCCCCTTTCAAAAATTTTTATTTTTCAAGACAAAATACTACATTTTATTATCATACATAACGTATTGATTTAAATTTTTAATTATGCAAACAAATACAATATACACTTATTATCCATAATCAAAATAACTATCAGATTACAATTATGGTATATTTTAAATAGTATATGTTTCTAACTTATGCATAATTATTTAAATAAGTAAGTGCATAAAAAATTCTATAACAAAATTTCTACATTAAACTGAATTATTGACATTATCATTTGCTATGCTATTTCTTGTTACATCACATATTGGAGGTTATCTCATGTTCAAATTGTCAAAAAAACTCACACTCACCCTATTTTCTTGTTTTATTGCACTTACATTGACTGCTTGCAATTCTTCTGAAGAAAATAATAAACAAACCTCGTCAACTCAAGAAACAACAACACAACCATCACAAGAAAAAGAAAAAACCTATACTATTGGTGGAATGTATACTTATAATTATAATGATGGTCGTTATGCAGACTGGGGAGACTTTGCGTTACAAGCAGCTTACATGGCACTAAATGAAATTAACGCAAGTAATATGTTAAAATATAAACTTCAAATGCCAGAAAATCTTGTAAAGGATTATCATTGTTGGCCTGATGAAGCAGCTACAATGACCAATGAAATTTTATCTCAAAATGTTTTAGCCATTACAGGAGTTGATTGTAGTGGACCTGCTGCAATTATTGCAAAAGAAACAGAAAAACAAAAAGTTCCTGCTATTTCTTATGGAGCAAATGCATCTGAATTATCTTCCCCTGAAGAATATCCTTATTTTATTCGTGTTGTAACACCTAGTGAAACGTATGATGGATATTTAGTTGCACTTGCAGCACATTTAAATATTAAAGATTTAGTTTTCTTCCATACAACAGATCCATGGGGACTTGGTGCAAAAAAAGTTATTAATGAATATGCAAATAAATATAATATTAATATTGTAGAAACCATATCTTATGATAGAGGAACTTCTGTTGAGGATATGAAAAAACTTATTGCTCATTTCAAAGAAAAAAACTACCAAAACTTTATTATAACTGCCCCAACTCCTGATACTGTTACTGTTTTTAAATCTTTTGGTGAATTAGATATTAAAAATGAAAATACAAGAATTTTTGCAGGTGAAATGATTTCTGCTGATGAAACACCTGATACAATGAAAGGTTGCCAAGGCTATATTGCTCCAATGACAAAATTACCTGAAAGTGCTGCTTTAACAAATTTCAAAACTCAATTTGAAAAATATATAAATAAAAAAGTAGTTCCAACTTCTAAAGCATTTTCTTATGCTGCTATTTCTTATGACCACATTTATGCTATTGCCCATGCAATCAAAGCATTAGAAGAACAAGGTATTGAAGTAACAAATGAAACATTAATGGATAGTCTTAGAAAAGTTGATTTTCAAGGTATTACTGGTCGCTTAGCTTTTACTCCTAATACAAATGATAGAGCATATATGCATGTAACATTCTATAATAATCAAGGTTATACAAAGGAAAATACAGTTAATTTCCAAGAAGTAGGTAGTTTCAATCCTGAAACTAATGAACTTATTTTTGATGAAACAAAAGTAAAATGGCAATAACCAGTTTTATGTTATAATTTTTATTTAGGGGGAGAACTTTTTATAAAAAGTTCTCCCCCTAAAACCCCCTTTCAAAAATTTTAATCCAAAAAATCCTTTTGCGTGCAAAAGGATTTTTATTTTTTCAAGACATCATACTAAATTTTATTATTTATATAACATATTGATTTAATTTTTAATTTATTAAATAAACACAATATACACCCATTATCTAATTACATAACTCGTATTATAAATAACTATAAAATCCCCTAGTCGTTCACAACATAATTACACTAAGATATATTTCAAAATTATTCATAATTAACTAAATGAAAAGTATAAAAAAAACTCCTTGAATATATTCAAAGAGTTTTTTTATACTAAGAGAATATAAATAATTTCTTTTATTATAACAACTAAAAAAAATCATTTCTCCAAAAATAACTATACTTTTCTTACTGTAAAATGTCGTGGGTCAATATTATATTTCTTAACCTTATAATTTACAATACGATAGCTACTTTTTAATATTTTAGCAGCTTTTAACACATTTCCACTTGCTTTTACAAGAGCATCAACAATCATTTCTTTTTCAAAGCGAGCAACAGCATCACCTAAAGACAAATCATTTTCTGTTGCTGTACTTTCTGCTGTTTGTAGACTTGGAGGCAAATCTCCTGCTCTAATAACTTGATCAGAACAGTTTTGAGCTGCTTGTTCCATACATTTTTGTAATTCTGGAATATTACCTGGCCAATAATAATGTGTAAGTAATTGTAATGCAGGATAAGAAATACGCTTTACACTTTTATCTTCTTGACTATTTTCTTGTTCTGCAACTTGACTTAAAAAATGCTCTGCCAAAGGAATAATATCTTCACGACGTTCCCTAAGAGGTGGCACATAAAGACTATATAGATTTAATCGAACATAAAGTTCTTTTATAAATTTTCCTTCTTCCACTAATTGCTCTAAGGAAACAGTAGAAGATGCAACAATTCTTGTATCACAAGAAAGAGGAGTTCCACCTAAACGTGTAACTTCATGCTCTTGTAATAAATGCAATAATGCTTCTTGTGATTCTTTATTTAAATATTCAACACTATCAAGAAAAATTGTACCATATTGTGCTTGTTCAAATAAACCTTTTTGTGTTTGCACAGCTCCAGCAAAAACACCTTTTTGATACCCAACAAGTTCTGCTAACATTTTTTCTTCTGGAAGTGTTCCAAGATAACAAGTTACAAAAGGCATATCTTTACGTGAACTTGCTTTGTGAATACGTCTAGCTAAAAACTCTTTCCCAACTCCATTTTCACCGACTAATAATAGTGGAGCTCTCCCTTGAGCTAAGTGGCTTGCTTGATCAACAATATGTCGCATTACTTTTGAAAAAAGGAAATAATTTCCATCTTCTTCTTGTGTTAATGTCGTTGCTAAATCAACACGCCATAAACGAGATAATTCTTCTTGTAAGTATGCGGCTCCATTAGCAATAAGAGAAGCAACAACTTCTAAAAAAAGCTTACGCCATTCTAAATCTTCTTTATCTCCACCCATAGTATCAGCATTAAGTGTTCCTAAAATATCACGAGCTGTCATGGGATTTGCTTCAACAGGAGAAAGTACAGGAACAGAAATAAAAGCAAGTTTTTCCATTTCTTCATCTGTTCTATTAAAGAGCAGACTCATAAAATGTTCATCATCTTTTAATTTTTCTACAACAATAGATTTTCCAGTTGCAAAAACTTGCCCTGTAACACCAACTCCAGGTGAATATGTTGCCTCATTCACTTCTTGAGCAGAATAAGAATGTCGTAAACGTAATAAACCTGTTTCAGGTTCAAATAAAACTAAATGTGCTCTTAAAAAATTATGTCTTTTTGCAAGAAGTTGTAAAAAAAATTCTAAATTAGAACGAAAAGAACGTTGCGGTCCAAGATAGGACGCCATTATTCTAAGTGTTTCTAAATAATCAGAAAAATTCTCTGGAGTTTTTACCATAAAGTAACCTATTTTGATAATTCTTTAATTCTACTTTTATAGAAAATAACATCAGTTGAATTTACATCTTCAAATAAAGCAATTCCATCTTGATATGCTTTAATTGCTTTATCTTTTTGACCTATTTTTTCAGCTGCTTCTCCTAATTGAAAATAAACAACAGACTGCACATCTTTAGGACAATGAGTTACAATATCTTCATAAATTTTTATAGCATTTTCATTTTCCCCAGTATGCACAGAAAGAGCTGCTGCATTCATAGCTGCAGTTATACCTAATGAAGAATATTTTTCTTCATTCATAACATAATTAAATGCTTCTTTTGCTTTTGTAAAATCATTTTGTGTTGTTGCATAATGAGCAATTTCAAGTTCAATAGCAATACGAATTTCGTTTGGAGCATTTTCTTTTAATTTTTCAAGATCAGCTAAAACCTTTTTATTATCTTTTTGAGAAATAATAAGAGCTAACTGTTCTTTAGCATCAGCAATATTATTTTCATGGTATCCACGATAAAATGCATAAGCACCAATAATTACAACTAAACTAACAACAATAGCTGCTATCTTAGGAGCATTATCATTAATAAATTGCCATAAAGGAGTTGCTTCTGGAGAAATTTCTCCTTGCATTTCTTTAAGCAAATCATCAGCAGAACCAGCATAAGGACTTTGATATTCTTCCTTATCTTTTACAATTTCAGCTTGTTTCACTTGAGAATTTTTTTTATTATCTTTTAAAGACATGACAACTCCTCTAAATAAATCTCAATAAAATTTATTCTATTTTAACAAAAATCACTTTTTTGTAAAGTACAATATAATATAGTCTGTTCCGTTAGTAAACAATTTTTATTAGACCAGTTTTTACCTATTGCAACTATCATTAAATATACCTATACTAAAGAAAATATTTATGACAAACTTGTAAAAAGGCATAAAATTATGATTAAAAATGAAATGGAAAAAATTGGCTTACAAGCAAAAAATGCAAGTAGAATTATTGGCTCTGCAAAACCAAAACAAAAAAATGCCATACTTACAAGCCTAGCAAAAATTTTGCAAGAAAATATCCCGTTAATTCTTGAAAAGAATGAACTTGATTTACAAAAAGCAAAAGAAAATAATCTTTCTTTACCTAAAATAGATAGACTAACATTAACAGAAAAACTTATTTGTGATATGGCAAATGCTTGCCTTTTTATTGCAAATTTACCTGACCCTGTTGGAGCAATGACAAAACAATGGCAAAGACCAAATGGTTTACTTGTTGGAAAAATGCGAGTTCCGCTTGGAGTTATTGCAATGATCTATGAATCTCGCCCCAATGTAACTATTGATGCTGCCATTTTATGTTTAAAAGCTGGCAATGCTGTTATTTTACGTGGAGGATCAGAAGCATATCATTCAAATATGCTTTTAACTTCTTTTATTCAAAAAGCATTAGAAGAAAATAATTTTCCAAAAAACTGTGCACAAAGTGTAGAAAATACTGAAAGAGAAAGTATTTATGAACTTTGTAAACTTCATCAATATATAGATGTTATGATACCTCGTGGTGGTGAAAAAATGGTGCAAAGCATTGCTGCCCATGCTACCATGCCTGTTTTAAAACATGATAAAGGTGTTCCCCATGCTTTTATTGATGCTAGTGCAGATTTAGAACAAGCTGTTAATATTATTGATAATGCAAAAACACAAAGAACAGGTGTTTGCAATGCTTTAGAAGGATTATTGGTACATAAAGATATTGCAGCAAAATTTTTACCAATGCTAGAAGAACGTTTGCTCCCAAAACAAGTAGAAATTTTTGCTTGCCCTAAAAGCAGCCAATACTTGCCACAACTTGCTAAGCCACTTCTTGATGAACATAAAGGTACAGAATTTGGTGCATTAAAAATGGTTTGTCTTATAGTTAATGATATAGATCAAGCCCTTGATTATATTCATCAATATGGTTCTCATCATACAGAAATTATTTGCACAACAGATTATAATAATGCACAAAGATTTTTACGTGAAGCTGATGCTGCTATGGTAGCTGTTAATGCCTCATCACGTTTTAATGATGGTTCAGAATTAGGACTTGGTGCAGAAATTGGAATTAGTACCTCAAAACTTCATGCTTATGGACCAATGGGAGTTGAAGAATTAACCACAACAAAATTTGTTGTTTATGGTGAGGGACAAGTCCGTGAGTAAGCGTATAGGTATCATGGGCGGTGCATTTAATCCTTTCCATACAGGACATTTACGCCATGCTATCGAAATAAAAGAAGAATTATTTCTTGATGAAATACAATTAGTACCTTCTTATAATCACCCACATAAAGAAGGACTTTTGCCTTACGATATACGCATAACTTGTATAGAAAAAAGTATTGAACATCTTGATTTTATTAAAATTAATACAATAGAAGAACACATTATTGGAAAGTCATATACTGATAGTATGCTAACCCAATGGAAAAAAGATAATCCAAATGATTTTCCCTATTTTCTTATGGGAATAGAAGATTTTGCTGTTCTTCCTACATGGCATTGTGGAACAAAACTTCCCCTTATTGTCCCTTTAATTATTGTTTCCCGTAATGGAAAAACAGCAGAAGATTTTTATCAAATTGCCCAATCCTATTGGGATAATTGTACTATTAAAGTAAATAATCTTAATTTACCGTTAATTAATCAACAAAAAGCTCAAGTTTTTGTCAATAATCAAGAATATTGTCAATTTATTCAAATTCCTAATCTTGAAATTACTGCAACCCATATACGAGAACATTGGATAAAACAAAAAAATTTACAAGGGTTACTTAATCCTAATGTTATACATTTTTTAGATAAAAATTATGCATTAATACAAAAATACTGGCAATAATTCTTTTAACCTAATTTTTACTTTACAAACAATAGTTTATAACGTAATTAGAACAAAGCAGATTTTTTCTGCATTTTTTAGTTTAAAGTATTTTTCAAAATAGGTGAACAATGAAAATATATAAAAATCTTTGCATATATTTTGCAACTATCTGCATTATTTCTGCTGTGATTACCCTTAGCTTTACATTTTCACGCTTTGACTTTTTACATCTTGCATTTTTAAGTGCACCTGTTTCTGTTTTTTCAGTAAGTATGGTAGGCTTTGTTGCAAGTTTTGTTATGTATAAAAGTACGCAAACAACACTTATTGCTTTATTAAAACGCCGTGCTGGACGTTGTTATGGAGAATTATTGCACCATAAAATGCGTCTTATTGATGTTATTGATGGAAAAAGAAGCTTTGTAGATTTTGAAAAATATCTTTATCCTCGTGATGCTTTTATCAAAATTAAAAAACTTCTTTATGATGAATACTTTGCTTTATTTTCCTATGATCCATTTATTAAAACTAATAAATCATATAAAGCTGTAACAGATTTTACAAAACTTCATCAAGATTTGCTTAATTATATTCGTTCTCAACATATTGATAATATTGAATATAATAACTTCAAAATTCTTTATCAAAAAGTATATAAACAACCAATTGTTGCAGATACTCCTGAAGAAAACTTTAATCACCCTGAACTTATTGAAGCAATGGAAAACTTTAGATCAGGGCTTGATTATGCTTTATTAAATGCTGATACTCTTATGACATTTATTGATAATCATCTTTACGCATTAGATGAATATTTTGGAACTGGCGAACCTTGGTCAGTTATCAAAGAACGCTTTGACCAAGAATTTCAACACTGGGTACAAAATCCAGATGAAGATTAAAAAAAAGGGGATACAAAATCCCCTTTTATTTTATATAACTTCTCTACTAAATTAACATAATATTTTAAACTCTTTTAACTACCATTTAATTATTATAACTAACAATATCATATAATTTAAATAACATAATAATAATAATAATAATAATAAATAATATGAAACAAAATTTAGAACTATTACAAAAAAACTATGGTTATTTTTTTAATAATATTGAATTACTAAAAACTGCACTTACACATAGTTCATATATAAATGAAAGTGATAGAAAAGAACACAACGAACGTTTAGAATTTTTAGGTGATGCTGTTTTAGAAATACACATTTCAGAAGCACTATATCATCTTTTTCCAAATTCACGTGAAGGCGCATTAACCCACATGCGTTCTACTATTGTTAATGAAAAAAGCCTTGCAGAAAAAGCTAAAAAATTAGGTATTCCTGAAAATCTTTTTTTAGGTACAGGTGAAGAACAACAAGGTGGACGTAAACGTCCTGCTCTTATTGCTGATGCTTTTGAGGCTATACTTGGTGCTATTTATCTAGACGGTGGTTTTGAAAAAACAAAAGCTGTTATCAATATATTATTTCAAGAAAACTTTCCTAAAGAAGAAAAAAAGACCCAACAAAAAAGTTATAAAACGTTACTCCAGGAATTTACACAAGCACATTTTAAATATACCCCTGAATATGAGCATATTGGAAATTCTGGTCCTGAACACGCCAAAACTTTCATTGTTCGTTATACTTCACCAAAAGGATTTATTATTACTGCTGAAGGATCAAGCATAAAAAAAGCAGAGCATGAAGTAGCTAAACTTGCTTTGCAACAATATGAAAAAATATTACAAACAAATAACTAAGTATATATTCTAGGAAATATTTTCCTTATATTTTTATTTTATTATTTAACGTATATACTATGTTTCTTGAGAGGAAAACTTTTAAAAAAGTTCCCCTCTCAAACTCTCCCCTCAAAACGTTTTAATCCTAAAGCTCTTTTGCGTGCAAAAAAGCTTTTGTTTTTTCTACCTCATAAAAATAATAAGAGAGAAAAATTTTAGTATCTATTTCATTTTATAATAAGCAATGATTATATCTTCAAAAACTATCTACTTTCAATCAATCTAAAAAAATTTTTTTGATATAAAAGGGATTTTATGGAGAGAACTTTTTATAAAAAATTCTCTCCATGAATAATACATATAAAAATAATAAAAAAAGTCCATTCACTTATAACATGAATGGACTTCAAAGTTTAGATAATTCTATGCTCATCCTTAACACCCCCTATTTATAGAAAAAGCATAAAAGGCAAATAAGGATACATAATCAATAGGTTTTTACACAGTACTTCTTTTATAGAGTAAACTATATAAGAAGTACTTGTGTATACCTCTATACCTAGGTTGATGAACTAAACTTAGGAGCGAGCCTAACTTAGTAAAAAATTCCCTAAATATTAACCTATTAATTGCATAGCCATTTGTGGCAATTGGTTTGCTTGACCCAACATAGAAACAGCAGAGTTACTTAATACTTGGTTTCTTACGAATTGAGTCATTTCTGTTGCAACGTCAGCATCAGAAATACGAGATTCAGCTGCTTGAACGTTTTCTGCTTGAATTGAAATATTGCTAATAGTTGCTTCTAAACGGTTTTGCAATGCACCAAGGTGAGCACGAATATTATCTTTTGAAACAATAGCTCTATTTACAGCTTCGAGTGATTTTTGTGCCATTTCTTGAGTTGAAATACTGAAACCACCATCAGTTTTTGATGCTTTACCTGCATTGTTACCAAGACCAAGAGCTGATGCTGTGGTGCAACCGATTGTAATGTAGTAATAGTCTTCTGCTGAATCGTTACCAGTACCAAAGTGAACTTTAAGTTTACCAGTAGAATTTAATCCAGAACCATCGTGTTTATCGCTACTTAAGTTACCATCAAGTAATTTAATATTGTTGAAGTCAGTAGCCATAGAAATACGGGTAATTTCTGATGCCATTTGTTGATATTCTGAGTCAATGATAGCACGTTGAACAGAATCATAAGTACCGGTAGCTGCTTGTTCTGCAAGCTCTTTCATACGAATAAGCTTTTCGTCAACAGTTTGAAGAGCACCGTCAGCTGTTTGGATCAAAGAAATTGCGTCGTTGGCGTTACGCACCCCTTGATGTAAGGTTGATACATCTGAACGCATAAGCTCACGAATTGCAAGGCCTGCTGCGTCATCTGCTGCTGTGCCTACACGTAAGCCTGAAGATAATTTACGAGTTGATGCTGCCAAATTTCCGTAGTGATTGTTTAAGTTTCTCGCTACGTTCATTGCCATTAAGTTGTGATTAACAACTAGAGTCATAATTCACCCCTCCTAAGGTTTAGGTATGCCTATATAATAGCAATGAGTGTGCCATTAAATTTTTTATAATAAAATTCAATATATTATAAAAAATATTAAAATAAGTATGCAAAAATTTCCCTTTTTAATCCACTTTTATGACTTAATTTTTTTATTTTTTAACTTTTTAATAAGCTTTTAAGAACGAAAAAATTTTCTCTTATCTTAACCTCTTAAGAAAATAGTCATTTTTTTGCTTTACACTTTCAAAAAGGATTATTATGTTATTTTAACATTAATTAATTAACTAAGATTATCAATGAGGCTATCGTGAATACTCAAACAAATAAAAAAAATAGTAGACAATCAACTACAAAAAACAAACAAAATAATAAATCAAAAAATCAAGAAAAAAAATACAATACAGATAAAACAAAAAAAAATGTTTCTAAAAAAAATTTGATAATTTTTAAAGATGAAAAAAATACCTTTAAAAAACCTATAACTCTTTCTCCTAAAAAAACTCAAGACCAAATAGAACATACTGAAAATTTTGGTATTTCAAATATAGAAGTTGAAGAAATGCAATATGATGCAACATTACAACCTCTTTATTTTCAAAATACTGACACAGAACCTAAAAGTAAATTTAGTATACCAAGTTTACAACCTATTGAAGGCTTTAAACCAGAAATTCTTGCTCCAGCAGGTGATACATCTTCTTTTTTAGCAGGGCTAGCAGCTGGCTGTGATGCAACCTATGTAGGTTTAAAGCACTTTTCTGCAAGAGCTGGAGCAGATAACTTTAGCATGACAGAGCTTTCTCGCATGGTAAATCTTGCAGGAGAATACGGAAAAAAAATCAATGTAGCTTTTAACTCTCTTGTAAAACCAAATGATATTGCCGCAGCAGGAAGACTTTTTAAACGTCTTGCTCGTGACGCAAAACCCAATGCTATTATTATTCAAGATCCAGGACTTATAGAAATAGCAAGACAAGCTGGTTTTGAAGGAGAAATACATCTTTCTACTCTTGCAAATATTACTCATCCAAAAGCTCTTGAAAATGCCTATAATTTAGGTGCAAATCGTGTTATTTTACCTCGTGAAATTAACATTGATGAAGTACGACTTGTTGCTGAACACTGCCCAAAAGATTTAAGCCTAGAACTTTTTATTCATGGAGCATTATGTTTCTGTGTTTCTGGACGCTGTTATTGGTCTAGTTACATGGGGGGAAAAAGTGGCTTACGTGGACGCTGTGTACAACCCTGTCGCCGTGTATATAAACAAAAATCTCGTGAAGGAAGATATTTCTCAAGTCAAGATTTCTCTTTAGATGTACTTGTAAAATCTCTCCTTTCTATTCCACAAGTAAACTGTTGGAAAATTGAAGGAAGAAAAAAAGGCCCTCACTATGTTTACCATACAGTATTAGCCTATAAGCTTTTACGCGATGAAGGCAGTGCAGCAAAAAAAGAAGCTGAAAAACTTCTTGAAATGGCACTTGGAAGACAAAGCACACACGGAATTTTCCTTCCACAAAATGAACAATCTATAACTGCTCCTGAAGATAATACAGGATCAGGTCTTTTAGTTGGCAAAATTCAATTTGATGTTATTGATGAAAAGCAAAATAAAGGGAAAAAACAACAACCAAAAGATAAAAAAACACAAAGTAGGCAAAATCTTTCCCTCCCCTACTTTAAACCCCGTATTCCACTTATTGCTAAAGATATGCTCCGTATTGGTTATGAAGACGATCCATGGTATTCAACAGTTATGGTCAATCGTTCTATTCCAAAAACTGGAACATATACATTAAAACAAGAACGTCACAAAACCCCAAAAGCTGGTACACCTGTATTTCTTATTGATAGACGCGAACCAGGACTTATTACTGAACTTAATACTTGGGAAAGAAAATTAAACAATACTAAAGCAACACAAAGTACAGAAGTTGACTTTATTCCACATTTACCAAAACCATGTGGAACAAAAAAAGAACTTAATATTCGTGTTCGTGTTAACTTACCACAAGGAAAAGAAACAAAAGCTGCAAAATCTTCCTTAACTGGACTTTGGTTAAGCCCAACAACAGTAAGAGCAGTTTCAAGAACACTTGCTCCTCGTATTTCATGGTGGCTACCTCCAGTTATTTGGCCTAATGAAGAACAAACATGGCAAAGAACCATTACCGAAGCAATACGAAACGGTGCAATGCATTTTGTATGCAATGAACCATGGCAAATAGCCTTTTTTCAAAATCACCCTGCTTTTGAAAATCGTTTTGCTCATTTCAATGAAGAAATTATCCAAGAAAAAGGCAAACCCAATAGTCCAAGCCATAAAATAAAAGTTCCTCGTGGTGGAAAAAATAATCAAGAAAAAACCTTATTTCATCTCACAGCAGGACCATTTTGTAATATTGCCAATGCTGCAACCATAGCTCTTTTAAAACGCATGGGATATGATTCTGCTATTGTTAGCCCAGAACTTTCTCGCGATGATTTTCTTTTATTACCTCGCCAATCAAGTCTTCCACTTGGTTTTGTTTTAGAAGGTTTTTGGCCAATGGGCTTATCACGCCATGATACCATGTATTTAAAAAGCAATATGCCCTTTGAAAGTCCAAAAGGTGAACAATTTTGGACAAGAAAATATGGACAAAATCTTTGGATTTATCCAGCTTGGCCAATGGATTTAACAAACCATAAAGCAGAGCTTGAACATGCTGGTTATAGCTTCTTTGTAAAATTAGAAGAAAACTGCCCAAGTGAACAAGAAAGAAAATCTAGTGAATTTAACTGGAATAATATTTTATTATAACGAGTTTTTTTCTTAGGGGGAGGACTTTTTATAAAAAGTCCTCCCCCTAAAACCCCCTTTCAAAAAT
>SAMEA104404100__coassemble_1323_pt1 | contig 22721 bp, 20 predicted proteins | sample SAMEA104404100__metabat2_high_PE_071 | metagenome-assembled genome bin SAMEA104404100 (sample SAMEA104404100) | Balaenoptera acutorostrata
GAGGAGAACTTTTGAAAAAGTTCCCCTCTCAAACTCTCCCCTCAAAACTTTTTAAAATAAAACACATTTTGTATACAAAATGTGTTTTTTGATTTTTTATACTATTATGTAAAAATTTTTTTTAAGTAAGTTTTTTTTATAACGTGATTATATTAAAAGTTTTTGAAAGGGGGATAGGGGGAAAACTTTTGCAAAAGTTTTCCCCCTAAAAAATAATAAATTAATAAAATAAAATTAATTAGTAACTGTTGTTCCTGCGTTTTCGCCACAAATAACGCGTTTAATATTTCCACCAATGATATTGCATACAACAATAGGCATATTATTTTCACGAGCTAAGGTAATTGCTGTTGCGTCCATTACTTTTAATTCTTTATCAAGAGTTTCTTTATAGGTAATATTTTCATAACGTACAGCATCAGGGTGCTTTTCAGGGTCTTTATCATAAATACCATCTACTCTTGTTGCTTTAATAATAGCTTCACAACGAAGTTCCATAGCACGGAGAGCCGCAGCAGTATCTGTTGTAAAATAGGGGTTACCAGTACCACCAGCACAAATAACTATACGTCCTTTTTCAAGGTGGCTTAATCCTTTACGTCTAATGTATGGTTCACAAAGTTCTGTTGTTTCAATTGCAGAAAGAACACGAGTTGGTTTTCCTATTTTTTCAAGAGCTTCTTGTACTGCCATTGCATTCATAATGGTAGCAAGCATACCCATATAATCAGCAGTTGCTCTTTCCATGCCTTTTGCAGAAGAAGAAAGACCACGAAAAATATTACCACCACCAATTACAAGCACAATTTCAAGTCCCATATTATGAACATCAGCGATTTCTTTACAAATACTTGAAACAGTTTCTGGATCAATGCCAAAGCCTTTTTCACCAGCTAAAGATTCGCCACTAAGTTTTAAGAGAACACGACGGTATTTTAATTCGCTCATATTAATTTCCTTTATGAGAATTTTTAGAAGTTAGTTCTTTTAGACTTTGTACATAGGGTTGTCCCCATGTACCTTCATCAACGCGAATATATTTTAAAAATGTATAAAATGAGATATGCCAAGCATTAATAAAACCTGCTTTGCCATCTAAAAAGCCTTTTTTTATAAAATACATAGCTATAAACCGCCATATAGAATGACAGATAGCCTTGTTTATCCCACCTTTTTTTCCTTCTGCTCGCATGGAATTTGCACCTCGTGTTGCATAAATATTAAGTTTTTCCATTTGATGAGCAAAGTCAGAATAGGAATAATGAAGTAAGTCTCCATTTAAAACACTATGTTCTTTTGTAGGGGTATAAGTGGGGTGTCCATTTTGCTGAGAAATATTAATGCCTTCTGGTTTAAAAAGTCGAAAAAGTCTATCAGGATACATACCACCATGTCGTAAAAAGCGGTTATAATACCATGTTAAACGAGAAACTTGATAAGCTGAAATTGTAGATTTTGTATTAATTGCTTGTAATATTTCGTCTTTTAATTCTAAAGAACAAATTTCATCACAATCTAAAAAAAAGATCCATTCAGAAGGTGCATTTTCATTTATCCAATTAATACCAAATTGGATTTGCTCCATATAGCCTTTAAAGGTATTTTCAATAAATGTAGCTTGATTATTTTGACAAATTTCTTTCGTTTTGTCTGTACTATATGAATCAATAACAACTATATTGTCACAGAAAGATAAAGCTTTAAGGCACGAATCAATAGTTCGTTCCCCATTTAAAACAATAATAAGGGCAGTAAGTTGAGCTTTTTTTTCTGTCATAAAATTTCTTTTTGGTTTTTATACAAAAAATAAGACAGGTTTAACCTGCCTTATTTTGTAATTTTTTTCAAGAAAAATTTAAACTATTCACCAAGAACAAGGCGTTTGAATCCAACAATAGTAAATTCTGCACCTGCGTCTTTGGAAGCTTGTTTTTGAAGATCTGCAATGCTCATTTTATCATCACGGATATATGCTTGTTCCATAAGGCAAATTTCTTTGCAATATTTTTTAACAGCACCATCAGCAATTTTATCAATGATATTGTCTGGTTTGCCTTCTTCTTTTGCTTTGTTTTTATAAACTTCACGTTCACGTTCAAGAAGAGCTGGGTCAACACTTGCCATATCAAGAGCAATAGGGTTAGCAGCAACAACTTGCATTGCAACGTTTTTAGCAAAATCAATAGCAGCAGCTTCGTTACCTGTTGCTTTAACTTCTACTAATGCAGCTAATTTACCATTGGAGTGAACATAAGTACCAACAATACCTTCTGCACATTCTGCATTGTGAGTTTTGCCAAGGAGAATGTTTTCACCAATCGCAGCAACAGCTTCACCAATAGCTTCTTTTAATGTAGTACCTTTGAATGGTTTTTCAAGAATTTCTTCAGAAGAAGCACCAAAGTTATCAAAAGCATGGTTTACAACGTCTTTAGCAAAATCAATAAATTTATCACCACGTGCTACAAAGTCAGTTTCGCATTTAACTTCAACAGCAACAGCTTTTTTATTATCATCAGCAACTTTAAGGATAATTACACCTTCTTCAGCTGCACGGTCAGCACGTTTTGCAGCTTTTGCAAGACCTTTTTGACGAAGCCAGTCAATAGCTTTTTCAAGATCAGCACCACTTTCTGTAAGTGCTTTTTTGCAGTCCATCATGCCTGCACCAGTTTTTTCGCGGAGGTCTTTTACCATAGAAGCGGTAATTTGGCTCATTATATATCTCCAATTAGCTATAAGTTGAAAATTGTGCCGCAATAAAAATCACGGCACATATATTGAAATTTTTCTATAAAAGAAAATTATTCAGCAGCTTGTTCAGCTTCAGCTTCATTTTTAGCAGCAATAGTTTCTAAATCTACAACTGCACCGTCTTTACCCATTGCAGCACCTTCAAGGCAAGCGTCTGCCATAGCACCAACAAAAAGTTTAATTGCACGGATAGCATCATCATTACCAGGAATGATATAATCAATAACATCAGGATCACAGTTAGTATCAGTGATAGCAACTACTGGAATACCAAGTTTACGACATTCTTTAATTGCAATATCTTCACGATGTGGGTCAATTACAAAAGCAAGTTGTGGAATGCCTTGCATATCTTTAATACCACCCAAAGTGAGATTGAGTTTATCAAGTTCACGTTGGAAAGTAAGAATTTCTTTTTTAGAATAACGGTTGATAGTTCCGTCAGCAAACATTTGTTCTAATTTTTTAAGACGATCAACGCTTTTTTGAATGGTAACAAAGTTTGTTAAAGTACCACCCATCCAACGGTAAGTTACAAATGGTTGACCTGCTCTTTCTGCTTCTTGAGCAACAGCTTCTTGAGCTTGACGTTTAGTACCAATAAAAAGAACTTTACCACCATTTGCAACAGTTTCAACGATTTTATCGTGAGCTGTACGGAAAAGTTTTACAGTTTGTTGTAAGTCAATAATATGTACGCCGTTACGTGCACCAAAGATGTAAGGACGCATTTTAGGGTTCCAACGACGTGTTTGGTGTCCAAAGTGAACACCAGTTTCTAACATTTGTTTCATGCTTACATAAGCCATGATAGTTCCTCCAAGGGTTTTTTTCGTCCATTTCTAAGTAAAATTAACACCCATATACATAAAGTATTTTATTGAAATAACACAAGTTATTCAAAATTGTGCGACTTTCAATTTTCACGGGACCCTTAACGCTTAGAAATGTGTTTAATGAATAACTTGCTTTATTTACGCAAATTTCTTTATTTTGGCAAGCAAAATTGTGAAAAAATTAAATTTTTATTTTGATAATAGTTTTATCTATTGTTTATAAATTGTAGTTATAAAATTTTTTGAAAAGAATTATTAAATTTAAATATATTTGTAACTATGTAAAAATAATAATAAAAAGTAGGATTATATATTTTTTTAAATTAAATTATCAAAAAATAACTTTACAATATATATATATATATAGAAGGAGGGGAAGCAAAAAAGGAGGATAGTATGAAAAAAATACTATTAATGTTTTCATTACTACTTTTGGTTTCTTTTAGTAGTGCTTGTTCTAAGTCTGCAAGTTTTGATTTAAAAGATCCAAATGTTGTTATTGCACCTAATTCAGGTTTTATGGTAGGGGAAGTTGTTGATAAGTCAGGGTATAAGCCTCAAGGTGATGATCCTCAAGTTGATTTAGTTAGTTCATTAAAAAATGCTTTGGAAAAAACTGTTGTAAGTCAAGGTATTGATGGTGATGATTATAGAATTGAAACAGAAATTCTTGTTTATGAACCTGGTAATGCTTTTAAAAGATGGTTAATGCCAGGTTGGGGAAGTACAAAATTTGTTACTAAAAGTTTGATTTATGATAAAAATAATACATTAATTGCTACTGTTCCAGTGGAAAGGTCTATTGGCTTTGGTGGTGCTTTTACCATAGGAGCTTGGAAAGATGTTATAGATGAAGTTGCAAAAGAAATTATTTTAGCGATAAAAAAAGCTATGTATCAATAAAATATACAAATTTTAAAATCTATTAAATAATGCTCTTAAATTTATTTTAAGAGCATTATTTTTTCTATATATTTTTTATAATATAATGAAATAAAATAATTTTATAAGTAAAAAAGCGTTTGATTAAAAAGTTTTTTTAGATATAAAAGATTTTTGTTTTTTCTAGGTTATATTTTTTTATTAATGTTATAACATAATAAAATATATTGAAATTTATTTTAATATATTTTAGGGATTAGGGGAATAGGGGAAATTATTTCTTTAAAAAAATAAAAAATATGAAAATAAAATTATATTAAAAGTTTTTGAAAAAGGGGTGTGGAGAGAAAACTTTTGCAAAAGTTTTCTCCCCACATAAAAGATAATATTTGATTATTTTTTTTGAAAAAAAGCATTTACTCTTTCTTCTGTGTTTGCTTCGATATTTTTAAAGAAAAGAGGATAGTTATAGCTATGTAAATCACCTTTTGGAAAGTATTCACGAGGGGGAGCTGTTTCTATATCATACATATCAACAATAACAGCACCAATTTTTTTATCTATCCATGCATTTGTAGCATGAGCATGAATTTTTTGTGTTCCGTCTTCTTCAGTTTCAATAAAACCTAGATGAAGGCTTTTATCAGCAATTTCTTCACTTGTTGACCATGAAAGGGGGTTAACACAAAGGGCATTGGGTAAAAGGGTAAAACCTTTTGTTCCACCTTTTGCAAGGGTATTATAACTAATAATACAATTTTGTTGCGTTGGGCTATTACATAATTCCATTTCTAATTCATCTAAATCTTTTTGTGTTACAGTATAGCCAATAATATTAGCTGATATGAGATTTTTAGGCATTTTGTTAATTGCTTTTAAATGCTTGAGTAGAGCCAAAATAAGAATAGATCCTTGACTGTTACCAGCTAAAATAAGTGGTCTGCCATTGTTCCAATTTTCCATATAATGGAAATAGGCTTTTATAATATCTTGGGTTGGAACTTTGTAATATTCAACAATAGTATCATGGTCAGCTAAATGTGCTTCCATTGTTAATTGTCTATAATGAGGATTATAAATTCGGCATGTTTTATCGTAACTTCCTGCATGAGTCATACGAGGGCGTAAGGGAAGTTTTCTAAATTCTTCATTATATGGATCAAGATAAATTTCTGTTTTGCTGTGTAAAACAGTGCCATGCACAAAGAAAACATCGGCTTTTTTATCTTTGTTGTGAATTTCGTTTTCTGGAATTCGTACCCAAAATTTTTTTTCATTGTAATCAGGTTCTTTAGGGATATTCATATTTTCCTCTAAGCTAAATAAATAATATTATTTCCAAGTGATGTAATGTTTTTAACGGAATTGTCAATAAGTTCAAAGGTGTTTTCAATGCCAATCATGCCAAAGTTTGGAATGCCTATTTTGGGTTCGCAGGCAATAAACATACCATTTTCAAGTGGTTCTTTAAAATTTTTGGCAAGGACAGGATTTTCATCTACTGTTAAGCCAATACCATGCCCTAAAAATGGGACACTGTTTTGTTTATATCCCATAAAATTTTCTTCAAAATGATATTGTTTCACTTTTTCAAGGGTATTAAACCAAATTTCTTCAGGAATAGTACCTTGTTTTAAGGTATTAATAACCATATCTTGAATTTCAATACAAAAATCTAAGGCTTTTTTCGCTATGTCTGGTAAATTTTTTTCTTTTCCATAAAAATAGCATTGTGTTTTATCAGTATTATATCCTTTATAATTAAAAAGCATATCAACACATAGAGGTGTATTTTTTGTTAAAAGAGTATTTGAACCAAGACAAGGTAAAGCAGGGTGTAAGCCTTGAAATCCCATAGCTCCATTATAATAATGAGCAGTATTTAGAGAATTACCTAATGCTACATGACCATAAAAAGATTCTTCACCATGAGCAGACATACGACACATTTTACCATGTTCAAGTTCTGTGTAAATAGCAATACATATTTCTGCAATTTTCTTTTCTGTAAGTTCTTTTTCTTGAGGATAAGCGGTTAATAAATTTTCATCAAAATTTTTAAGATAAGAATATGTTTGTTCTCCTTTTTCTAAATATTCTTGTATAGCAAAAGGAAGAATTTTTTCTAGAGCAAGTGCTTGTCTTTTTCCAGCTTCTCGCATGAATTTAGCTTCATATTCACTTTTTATACTGCGAATATATTTTATTGCATCATCTATTGGATATGGTTTAGAATTTTGAAAAGCTTTGATTTTAGAGAAAAATAATTGTGCTAATTGATAGGTAATACCTGTTGTTTCTATGCCAAGTTGCCAATTTTCTGCAATAGGCATATTAAGTTCATGGCAAATTTTTTCTATTTCAGAATAAGATTTATAAGGGTAAATATATGTAAGAGAACTTTCTTTTTTTGCTCTTTCTAATCCTTTACGAACAAAGAGAATAGGCTCATTTTCAAGAGGTATCCATAAAACACCATTGGCAAGTGTACCTGTAAAATAATAAATACTTATTCTTGAAAAAATAAAAATTCCTGAAAGTTCAGGATAATTATTTGCTATATAATGGCGAATTTTTTGTATACGATTTTGTGTTTCTTGTGGTGGTAAGTAGTCCATTTTTTTATCCTTAATACTATTTTTTATAGCGTACCGTTAAAATTTTATAATAGCAATATTTTGTTCATAATTAAAACTGCATTATTTTATATTGAAATCTTATGGGTTAAAGAGTATATTTTTTGCCAATATGAAATAATATAGGGAAATATATGCTTTTTGACGATCAATTACGCCGTTTATTTACAGAAAATAAAGTTATTGCCATTGTTGGAGCAAAAGATAAAGCAGGCTCTCCTGTTGAACATGTTGGACGTTATTTGCTAGAACAAGGCTATGAAATATTACCTATACACCCTGTACGAAAAACAGCATGGGGACTTGAAACATATAAAAGTTTAGCAGAGTTACCTAAAATTCCTGATATTGTATGTTTATTTAGAACACCTGATGCTTGTTTAGAACACGCAAAAGAAATTTTAAATCTTTCATGGCGACCAAAAGTTTTTTGGATGCAACTTGGAATTAGTCAAGAAGAAGCAGGAAAACTTATGGCTCTAGAAAATATTTGTGTTGTTGAAGATGCATGCATTGAAATTGAACACAAACGAGTTTTTGCAAAGTAGGTTATAATGTCAGAAAAAAGTTTTTCTTGTCAACGTTGTGGACATTGTTGTCATGGACGTGGAGGAATTGTTGTAGGACAAAGAGATTTACCTCGTTTATTGGCATATTTTAACATGGCAGAACAAGATTTTTTAGCAAAATATACAGAAATTTTTGATGGAAAACCAACACTTATTGTTGGTGATGATGAATATTGTTATTTTTTTAAAGAAGGGAAGGGCTGCACAATCCATGAGGCAAGGCCTGATGTTTGTCGAGCATGGCCATATTTTAGAGGAAATCTTATTGATGAGATAAGTTTTGAAATGGCAAAAGAAGATTGTCCCGGCATAGTAAAAGATATTTCTCATGCGTTTTTTGCACATGATGGATATGCTTATTTAAAAGATAACCATTTACTTTGTGAAAATCCAAAAGTAAATGGTAGAGCATTGATTATAGATGAAAAGGAATTACCTCCTTTATAAAGGTTTTATTTTTTATGGCAACGCAAGGTATGACCTTAAAAGAAGCATATATTCTTTTAAATATTGAACGTACTGCAAGTATTGATGAGGTAAAACAAGCTTATCGCAAACGTGCGTTTGAGTTACACCCTGATTTAAATCCAAATAATAAAAATGCTGTTCATGATTTTCAAAAGGTTAATGAAGCTTATGTAACAATTATTTCTTATTTAGATAGTCAAGATAAGAAAAAAAATGCAAAAGCACATGTTTTTGATGATGCTAAATCAGTAAAAAATAATCAACAAGCAAGTTATCAAGAAGCAAAACGTAAAGAAGAAGAAAAAAGAAAAGAAGAACGTTTACGTAAAGAACAAGAACGAAAAGAGCGTTTAGAACGTGAACGAAAAGAAACAGAACGCCGTCAAGCTAGAGAACGGGCAAGAGCAGAAGAAGAACGCCGTCGCCGTTTGCAAGAAGAAATCTTACGTCAAGATGAAAAAAGAAAAGCAAAAGTAGAAGAAGATAGACAAAATATTATGCGAAAACTTGAGGAAAAAGCTCAAGAATTTCGTAATATTATTATTAACCAAATGGACGAAGCACGCAAACAACGTGAACAACGGGAAAAACGTGGAGCTAGTTCTTATTCTTCTACTGGCAAACCTATTTATAGTAAAAATGGGGAACAATTTGAGGATAAGATCCATAAGCAACATTTTGAAAAGGTTATGGAAAATGATAAAACTCAAGGTATGTATGAAGAGATTTATCAAACCCTCAATGATAATAAACGTGAAGTAATAAGACCAAATCTTGAAGTAAAGAAAAAAGAAAAAAAAGTAAAAGAAAATTTTACACCAGTTAAAAATTCTGCTACTAAAGATAATAGTGTATCGCAAGCTATTATAAAAGCAAGTGCAGAGCCTTTTCAAGGTATAAAAAAAGGCATATCTTCTTGGTTTAAAAATCAAATTGATGAAGAATTAGAACTTGTTTTGCCTGCGTCAAAATTGCAACCAGGTACGAAAATGCGTTTGCAATTTCGTGTTGGATTAACAAATGAATTACAAACTATTGAATTAACTTTGCCAAAGGATTTTGTTCCTGGAAAGCCTTTGCGATTAAAAGGTATGGGAAAAAAAATAGGAAAATGGCAAGGAGATTTATATTTAAAACTTCAATCAAAGTAGGGAGTATTTATGAATATTCTTATTTTTGGACCTAATGGTAGTGGTAAAGGAACACAAGGCGATCTTATTATGGAAAAATATGGGGTTGCTCATATTGAATCAGGTGCTGTTTTTCGTCAACATGTAGGACAAGGAACTGAACTTGGTAAAAAAGCAAAAGAATATATGGATAAAGGCGAACTTGTTCCTGATGAAATTACAATTCCTATGATTTTGGAAATTTTAAAAGAAAAAGGCAATAATGGTTGGCTTTTAGATGGTTTTCCTCGCAATATGGAACAAGCTCGTAAATTAAAAGAAGCTCTTGATAATGCTAATATGCAATTAGATTATGTAGTGGAAATTGTACTTGCACGTGAAACTGCTCGTAATCGTATTATGGGTCGTAGACTTTGCAAAAATAATAATAATCACCCTAATAATATCTTTATTGACGCTATTAAACCAAATGGTGATGTATGCCGTGTATGCGGTGGCGATCTTTCTGCTCGTGCTGATGACCAAAACGAAGAAGCTATTAATAAACGCCATGATATTTATTATAATAAAGAAAATGGTACTCTTGCAGCAGCATATTATTTTAAAGATGTTGCAGCAAACAGTAATGGAAAAACTGTATATATAGAACTTGATGGTAGTGGTACTATTGATAGTATTAAAGATACCTTATTATCACAACTTAAATAATTTTTATTTTTTATGGGGGAAATGATTTCCCCCATGCCCCCTCAATATATAAATCTCTTTGAAGTTTTTTCAAAGAGATTTTATTTTAGAAAGATAAAAATAAAAAACTAATAGTGTTATAATATTTGATACATAAAAAAAATTCTTTCGTACGAAAAAGAGCTTTTGGATTAAAAAGTTTTGAGGGGAGAGTTTGAGAGGGGGAACTTTTTCAAAAGTTCTCCTCTCAAAAAAAATAATTTATAAATAGCCTATTATAGTATTGTTGTAAAAGGAAGCATTATGAAAAAATACGCATTATTAATTATAGATATGCAGAATGATTTTGTTTTAAATGAAAAAACTGCTGTAAAAGGTGCAAAGCAAACTATTTTAGCTATAAAAAATGCTATGCAAATATGCCATGAAAAAAATATTCCAGTGTATCATATTATACGGGCGTATGATAAAAATGGTGATAATGCAGAAATTTTTCGTAAAGAGGCTTTTAAACAGGGTAAGGGTATTTGTATTGAAGGGACGCAAGGAGCTGAAATAGTAGCAGATATAAAGCCTAGTGAACAAGATATTGTTTTAATAAAACCTCGTTTTAGTGCTTTTTTTGCTACAAATTTACATAATCTTTTACAAGAAAAAAATATTACACATCTTTTAATTGCTGGTACACAATATCCTAATTGTATACGAGCAACTGCTGTTGATGCTCTTTGTTATGATTACCAAACAATAGTATTAACTGATTGTTGTTCTGCTCAAACAGATGAAATAGCAAAAGCTAATATTCTTGACTTTCAAAATATGGGTATATCTTGTATAGAATTTAATAATGTGTGTTTTTAAAATAATTTTATTTTCATAATAATAACCATATCTTTTAACTAAATAGAAAAACAAAACTCTTTTGTATGCAAAAGAGTTTTTGGATTAAAAAGTTTTGAGGGGAGAGTTTGAGAGGGAAACTTTTTCAAAAGTTCTCCTCTCAAAAAAATAACTAATAGTTTTTAACTAATAATAAGAAAAGGGAACATATTAAAATATATTAATATTTCCCCTAAAAGAATATTAGAATACGTTTTAATAAAAATATAATTATAACGTAACTAATTAATAATGAAAATTATTTAATGCCAATTTCTTCATCTGTAAGATAACAAGCTGGATCTTCTGCCCATACATCACCATACACAGCTTCAGCTCTAGCACGGAAGTTACCACCACAAATATTGAGGAATTTACATTTTGCACAACGACCTTTTACATGAGGGCGTTTATCTTTTAATTGATGTAAAAGTTCAATGTTTGGATCTGTCCAAATTTCAGAAAATGGTCTTTCAAGTACATTACCAAAAACATGATGACGCCAGAATTGGTCTGCACTTACTTTACCGTCCCAAGAAATACAGCCAAAACCACGACCAGAACTATTACCTTCATTAAATTGTAAAAGTTCAAAAACTTCTTCAGCTCTTTTTGGATCTTCTTTTAATAAACGCATCCAAAGATAAGGGCCATCTGCATGGTTATCAACAGTAAGAACTTCTTTTTCATAACCTTGATCATAAAGCTCACGGGTTTTATCCATGATAAGATCAATCATAGCACGAGTTTCTGCATGAGTTAAATCTTCTTTAATAAGTTCACTACCGCGACCAGAATATACTAAATGGTAAAAACAAACACGAGGAATATCGCGTTCTTTCATAAGTTCAAAAATCTTTGGTACTTCAACAGCATTACGTTTGTTAATAGTAAAACGTAAGCCTACTTTAATACCTTCTTCACGACAGTAATCAAGGCCTTCTAAAGCTTTGCGATAAGAACCTTTTACGCCACGAAAAGCATCATGCACATCTTCGCCACCGTCAAGGGAAACTCCAACATAAGAAAGACCAACTTCTTTTAAAACTTTTGCCATGTTACGGTCAATAAGAGTACCGTTAGTTGAAATAACTGCACGCATACCTTTGCTTGTAGCATACTTAGCAAGTTCAGGTAAATCACGACGAACTAGAGGTTCACCACCAGAAAAAAGCATTACTGGTGCACCAAATTGTGCAAGGTCATCAATGATAACTTTTGCTTGATCAGTTGAAATAGGGTCAGAACCTTTTTCTTCTAATGCATGAGCATAACAGTGAACACATTTTAAATTACAGCGTTGTGTCATATTCCATACAACAACAGGTTTTTTATCAGCAGAAAATTGAAGTAAATGGGAAGGAAGAGCTCCTGAATGTCTACCATAGCGAAGAGCATCAGAAGGTTCAACTTGATCACAATATAGTTTTGAAATACCTATCATAATGTATCCTTTTTATATGTAAAACACATAGTTATATAAAATTATCGTGGTTAGTATAACTTTTTTTAATAATTTTGCAAGTAATATTCTTTCCTAATAAAGATTATTTTTCTTCTATTTTTTGTGTATACATTTTATTTCCAATATAATGTAGTACTAAAGGAATTAATATTCCAAGCATAATAAGCCCTGTTAGTATTGCTTGTTGTGTTATTGTTTGTTCTCCTTTATAGGGAAAAAGCATAACAAGAGAGCCAGCTAAAATACCAGATAAAAATGCAAGGCTTATGTGGTAAAAATGATTTAAACAAGCACTTAATATATGAGCAAAAGAAAGTATTCCACAAAGGCAACCTAAAAGAAAAAGACTAATAACAGGTAGATTAAATGTTGTTACAGCTTCTAGTATATAATGATATTGCCCTATAAGAACAAGGATAAAAGCTCCTGAAATACCTGGTAAAATCATAGCACAAATTGCAATAAAACCTGAAAAAAAGATAATAGGATAAGTATGCGAAAGTTGTATTGGGTTTGCAAAACTTATGTAAATGGAAAAAAAAGCTCCAATAATAAAAAATAAGCTAGAAATAATTTTATGTGGATTAGAGCTTTTTACTTCTTTTAATAAAATAAGTAAGGAAGAAAAAATAAGTCCAAAAAAGAAAGCCCATACAATATTAGTATGTTTTTCTAAAAGAATAACCATAAAATGAGCTAATGTGCCAATGGCTAAACCTATTCCAAGTAAAAGTGGGAGAGCAAAGCCCCATGGTATTTTATTAAAAGCTTTTTTTAATTTTAATGTAAAAATATATTGAAAAAATTCTTTATCTGCACTTTTTATGGTGGCTAAAAGTTTTCCATAAATTCCAGTGATAAAAGCTATTGTTCCACCTGATACGCCAGGAATAGTATCAGCAATTCCCATTAAAAAACCACATAAAAAATAACGAATTTTTTCGTGCATGTATTACCTTTATAATAAAATTTTTAAAATATTAACAATATAAAAAGTTTTTGAAAAGAGAATAAAAGAAAAATTTTTGTAAAATTTTATGGTTATAATAAGAAAAGTGTTGCAAAACTAAGAAAAATAAAAAATCCAGCACCATCAGTAAGGGTTGTGAGAAAAATACTTGAAGCTTGAGCTGGGTCTCTACCTAAGGCACGCAAAATAAGAGGAATAGATCCACCTGCAATAGCACCTAAAAGCATATCAAGCATGAGGGATAAGCCCATTACAACACCAAGCATAGTATTATGTGTAATAAGGGAAATAATTAAAATTGCCATAATTGCAACAATAAGACCAGTTGTAAATCCTATTTTTCCTTCGCGTAATACAGCTTTCCAAGATTTTTTATTATCAAATTTTTCAGTGGCAAGTTGTCTAATCATAACAGCAAGAGCTTGCTGTCCTGTATTACCAGCTTGATTTGCAACCATAGGCATAAGTACAGCTAAAAAAGCCATTTGTGAAATAGAACCTTCAAATAAATAAACTATATAAGCAGATAAAGAGGAATTTAGCATATTAATACAAAGCCAAGGTAAACGAATTGTAACAGATTTATACCAAGGTGTATAAATATCTTCATCTTGACCAGCACCCACCATACCAAGAAGGTCAGAACTAGCATCTTCTTGAATAATATCAATAACATCATCATGGGTTACAGCTCCCATTAAATGTCCTTCTTTATCAACAACAGGAAGAGCTAAGAAGTTATAGTGGCTTAAAATTTTTGCAACTTCTGATTTATCTGTATCATATTCAACTGTAATAAGTTCTTTTTTATCAGATAATAATTCTTTGATAAATGTATGTGGCTTTGAAAGCATAAGTTCTCGTAAAGAAATAATACTAACTAGTTTATCTAATTCATCGACAACATACACATAATAAGGCATATCTTTATCTTCAAGGTCTTCGCGAATGTGTTTGATAGCATCGTCAACATTTTCATTATGAGAAACAGTAATGATTTCTGTATTCATAACCCCTGCTGCAGTATCAGGGTCAAATGTCAATAAAGCACGAAGTTCCATAGCATCTTCTGGTGCTAGGTTTTGTAAAACAACATCACGGTGATCTTCATCAACTTCATCTAAAACGTCAACAGCATCATCAGGATCCATTGCAGAAAGAATACGTGCTGCATCTTCTGCATCAAGATTTTCAATTAAATCTTTTGCTTGTGATTCATCAAGTTCTGCTAATGCTTCGGCAGCGTCTTCTGTTTCCATGTGTGTAAGCATACAAATTTGCTTTTCTAAAGAAAGCGATTCCATAAGCTCTGCACGGTCAGCTGGGTGAACAAGTTCTTTATCTAAAAAATTAGGATCACAAGGATCAAAATCAACAACTTTGTTATCATCTGTTAAATAAGAAACATTGTTGTTTTCTTTATCTTCATTATTGTCATCAGTTATATTTTTAACTTTATTAACAGATGAATTTTTTTCTTCTTTATTTTGATTGATAAAACGGGTTAGAGTATCTTGTTCTTCTTGAATTTCATTTTCATTTATATTTATGGAAGTATGCTGTTTTTTTATATTTTCTTCTTGTGTATTGAGCATAACATACCTCCTTTTATTAGCGGAAGAAAGGATTTACTTGACGCTAAAACGGAAAAACCGTAAATTATGAATTAGTGTATATTTACAAAAGTGGTTTAGCTTTATCACTAAAAAGGGATTGGAGCAAGTCTCAATTTTTTGTGTTTTAGCATATTTTCTACTAAGGAGTTTTTTGTGAAGCAAAATCTTGAAGATATTTTTGGCGTACAAGGTAGTCATTATGTACGTGAAATTATTAAACTTGCTTTAGATGAAGATGAAGATGATCTTACATCAAATGGGATTTTTGATTCTTCTGATCTTTCTTATGGTAAACTTATTGCAAGACAAGATACGTATGTAGTTGGATTACCTCTTATTCCTTATATTTTTCAAGCATTAGGTGTTGATGATCCAGAAAAATTATATGAAATAAAAGTAAATGAGGGTTCTTATTTAAAAGATAATGATATTGCTGCAGAATTTCATGCAAATACAGCTTTTTTATTAAAAGCAGAACGAATTATTTTGAATTTTATAACTCGTATGAGTGGAATTGCTAATACAACAAAATGTTATTTAAAAGAGCTTGAAGGCACTAATGTAAAACTTTTAGATACACGAAAAACCTTACCAGGACATAGATATTTGGATAAATATGCAGTACGTATTGCTGGTGCTATGAATCACCGTATGACATTGGCTGATATGCTTATGATAAAAAATAATCATGTTGATGCAGCTGGTTCAATTACAAAAGCAGTTGAAAAATTACGTAGTGTTTATGGGGAAAAATGCCCACCAATTATTGTTGAATGTCGTGATAAAAAAGAAGTTTTAGAAGCAGTAGCAACAAAACCACAAAGAATTTTACTTGATAATATGGATATACCCACATTAGCTGAAAATTTACCTTGTATTCCAAAGGAAATAGAAGCTGAAATTAGTGGAGGGGTTTGTTTAGAGAATATTCGTTCTTTAGCTTTATCAAGTACAAAAAGACCTGCAGATTTTATTTCTGTTGGAAGAATTACACATTCTTCACCTATTGCAGATTTTAGTCTTAGAGTAAAAAGAATTACAAATTGTTAAATGGAGAATATATGCAATCATTAAATGTTTATGCAAATAAAATTGCTGAACTAAAAAAAGAATTAGGTTCTAAACTTGTAATTATGGGACACCATTATCAACATGATGATGTTGTTGCTCATGTTGATATGGCTGGGGACTCTTTACAATTAGCTCAAATGATAGATGGTATTGAGGCTGAACATATTGTTTTCTGTGGTGTGCATTTTATGGCAGAATCAGCACGTTTACTTGCTAAGCCAAATCAAAAAGTATATTTGCCAGATCATGGTGCATCTTGCCTTATGGCTGAAATGGTTCCAGCACAATTACTTGATACTGTTATTACGAAAATTTTAGCTCATGGAAAAAAAATTGTTCCTCTTGCGTATGTTAATACTTCATTAGCTGTTAAAGCTATTGTTGGTAAGCATGGGGGAGCTGTATGTACTTCTTCTAATGCAAAGAAAATGCTTGAATGGGCATATAGTCAAGGAGACTGTGTTCTCTTTTTACCTGATAGAAATTTAGGTAATAATGTGGGAAATATGCTTAATGTGCCTCAAGATAAAAGATATACATTAGATGTTGAAAATTTAGATTTTGCAGCTATTGATAATGCAAGTTTATTGCTTTGGCCTGGTTGCTGTCCAATACATGAATATTTTACATTGGATCATATTGCCAAAATGCGTGAAGCATACCCAAATGCAAAAATTTATGTTCACCCTGAATGTCCACAAGAAATAGTAGCAAAAAGTGATGGTGCAGGCTCTACTTCATTTTTAATTAATGTGGCAGAAAAAGCAGAAGCTGGCAGTACAATTATTATTGGTACAGAAGTAAATTTAGTACAAAGACTTGCAAAACGGCATAAAGATCGTGGAGTAACAGTTATTCCACTTTTTGATGCTCAATGTCCTGATATGGCAAAAATTACTGAAGCTTTATTGTGTAAAACTCTTGAAGATATTATTGTAAATAAAGCTATTCCTGTAACTATTGATAATACAATGATTGAAGATGGTAAGAAATCTCTTACACGTATGCTTGAACATTGTGCAAAAAAATAAAAAGGTGATATTCTTATGTACTACCGTTCTGAAGTTTTAGTTATTGGTTCTGGACTTGCTGCTTGCACAGCAGCACTTACATTAGCTGACAAAGGTATTCAAGTAAATATGCTTTGCCCGACTGAAGCTTTGGACGGTGGGAACTCGGAACTTGCCCAAGGTGGAATTGTTTATGTTCATGATAACCCAGAAGATGCGTATGCTTTAGAAAAAGATATGCTCAATGCTGGAAGAAATTACAATTTTATTACAGCGGTACGTCATCTTGCTGATGAAGGTGGAAATGCTGTTCAAGAAATTTTAATTGATCGCCTTAAAGTTCCTTTTAACCTTAGAAGTAGTAATACTGCTGATTGGGATTTAACTCTAGAAGGTGGACATTCTGCTCCTCGTATTTTGCATTGTGCTGATTATACTGGACGTTCTATTATCGAAGCTATGCATAAAGCAGTGCTTGAACATGATAATATTGTTGTTTTATATAAACGTTCTGCTGTTGACCTTATAACAACTGATCACCACTCATGCCTTGATATGTATCGCTATCAGCTTGAAAATCAATGTGCAGGTGTTTATGCTTTTAATGAAGAAACTTCACAAGTAGAAAGACACCTTGCCACATTTACTATTTTAGCAACTGGTGGGGTAGGGAATGTTTATTTACACTCTACTAATAGCGAGTGGGCTGTTGGGGCTGGTATTTCAATGGCTCAACGGGCTGGTGTTCGTCTTGCAAATATGGAATTTGTGCAATTCCACCCAACTTCACTTTTTCATAAAAGTAAAAAACACCCCCTTATAACAGAAGCTGTTCGGGGTGAAGGTGGACATTTAGTTGATATAAATGGACAACCATTTATGCAAAAATATGATCCTCGTAAAAGTCTTGCTCCTCGTGATATTGTTTCACAAGCTATTGCAACTGAAATGCTTATGACTGGAGCTCAACACGTTTTCCTTGATGCAACAAGACTTGATTGCGATGTAACAGAACGTTTTCCAACTGTATTTCAAAGTTGTATGGAAATTGGCGTTGATATGCGTAAAGATTTCATTCCTGTTGTGCCTGCTGCTCATTATTTTTGTGGTGGAATTTTGGTTGATCTTACAGGAAAAACAACCCTTGATAATCTATACGCTGTTGGGGAATGTAGTTGTACTGGTATTCATGGAGCAAATAGACTTGCAAGCACATCACTTTTAGAAGCTCTTTTATGGGGCTTTGGTGCTGGTAAAAATATTGCTGAAAATCTTAAAACAAAAAAATGTATTGATGAACGTGTTTTTGCATCTATTGCTGAATGGGAAAATACAGGCAGTGAACATAATGATGACCCTGCATTAATTGCACAAGACTGGGCTACTATTAGAAATATTATGTGGAATTATGTAGGTATTATGCGAACAGAAAGCCGTTTACATCGTGCTTTTGCAGAACTTCGTGATTTATCAAGTCATTTACATGATTTTTATAGACATACGCCATTATCAACAGCATTAGTACGCCTTTTTCATGGTTGCAATACTGCGTATCTTATTACTCAAGCTGCACTTAGAAATAAAAATAGTTTGGGTTGTCATCATAGAGTAGAGTAGTTTTTATACTTTAATTTTTATTTTGAAATCTCTTTGCATTATGTAAAGAGATTTTTTTTGTTTTATATACAGTATGATAAAATTTTCACAAATAAAATAGCTTATAAAAATATTTTGTATAATATAGTTTGATAGAATATCTTATTGTTATTTATTATATTTTTTGAAAAATATAATAAAATGTTATTTTTATGATTAACTATTATGGTAAAAATATCACAAAGTATATTTTGATAAGAATTAAATAATATTGATATTTTTTATATTTATTTTAGTATAATATGATGTTTTTGAATAGTACTTCCATTTATTTTTATAAAAATAATTGACTTGTTATTTTTACTTTAATAAAGTGAATAATAACAAAATAATAATTTTTTACAGATTATAATGTGAAACTTATAACTTGTGAGGTTTGTATGAGTATTAGTAGACGTGATTGTTTATTTGGTTTTGGTGCTTTGCTTGCAGGTGGTGCTGTTAGTACTATTGTTGATGGTGGAGCAAAAATAGTTCATGCTGCCAATACTAAACGGTTTGAGCAAGTAAATGGTGAATTTGGGTGGACACCTCATAAGCTTGATCCAAAAGAATGTGCACAAGCTGCCTATGAAGGATATTGGTATAAAGGCTATGCTTGTGGATATGGCTGTTTTTATAGTATTATTGGGGTACTTGGTGAAAAATATGGAGCTCCTTATAATCAATTTCCATTTACTATGTTAGAAGCTAACAAGGGTGGTATTTCTGATTGGGGAACAATTTGCGGGGCTTTATATGGAGCAGCAGCAGCTTTTGCTCTTTTTTGGGGTAGAGATGAAAGAACTCCAATGGTAAATGAATTATATCGTTGGTATGAAACAACTAAATTGCCTATTTATAATCCTGGAGAATTAGCTCAAGGTGTAAAAGGTGATATTCCAAGTAATATTTCTGGTTCTGTACTTTGTCATATTTCAGTTTCAAAATGGTGTCATGAGCATAATATTGAATCTTCTGATAAACGTAGAAATGAACGATGTGGACGTTTGACCGCTGATGTATCACAAAAGGCAGTAGAAATTTTTAATAGAAAAATTGAACAAGGTGCAAATTTCAAAACTACTTTCCCTGTTCAAGATTCTGTTGAATACTGTGGTACTTGTCATCAAACAAAAGGAAATGAAGCTAATTGGGCAAAGGGTGTTATGGATTGTACTCCTTGTCATAGCGGTTCAGATGCAACACAAAATATGTTTAAAGATCACCCATAATCGTAGTATGTTGGGTTGGTTCTAGTTTTTCTTTAAGAGGGGAATTTTTTCAAAAGTTCCCCTCTTAAACTCTCCTCTCAAAACTTTTTAATCCAAAAGCTCTTTTATGTATAAAGGAGCTTTTGTTTTTTATATTAAAAAAAAATATATTAGAATAATAGAGAGTATTTTTGTTTTCTTATGGGTTAAATAGAGTATAAGTTAATTAGGGAAAATTTTTATATATTTTAAATTTATTAAAATAGTTACAAATAATGTAAAAAGATAGTTTAATTTTAAATAATTAATATAATATGTTAGAATTTTTAAATTGTAAAATGCTAAGCAATAGTATAGAATAAAAAATAGTTTTTTGTAGATATTTAAATAATAAAAGATAATGACTAATAGTGAGTTATAAAAAAATTTTATTATGGGAGTTTTTATCCAATATAAACAATTTGTTAGGTTATTTAAAAAAGAATTAAGACGTTAGAATTTATCAATAGATTTTGAGGTGTTGAGATTGTTTTAATTGGAAAACTCCCATGTTTTTTATATTATATGTTGTATTTGAATTGATAATTTAGTTTTTAAATAAAATATTTTCTAAAAAGTTATTAAGTAAGGCAAATGAAGATTGGCTTTTTTAATAACATATTTTATAATTTATAGAAAAATGTTATTTAAAAATAAAAAACAGTGGATTATGTGTTAACAATACTTAACAATTATTCTTTTTTCTATATTCTTGTAAGTCTTTTATTGTTATAAATGATAGATTCCATTTAATTGCAAAATCCATAAGTTTGGTTTTAGTCATCATTGTTCCATCATTATCCATAATTTCGCAACATAAGCCAACTGGTTTCAATTTAGCTAATTTTAATAAATCAACAGTTGCTTCTGTATGGCCATTTCGTTCAAAAACTCCATTATCACGTGCTAATAAAGGAAACATATGACCGGGACGTCTAAAATCTTCTGGTTTTGCATTGTCAGCAACACATTGCATTGCTGTAATAGAACGTTCAACAGCAGAAATTCCTGTTTTTGTATTTTTATAGTCAATAGAAACAGTAAATGCTGTTTGATGATTATCTTGATTATGTGTTAGCATTTTTTGCAAATTGAGTTTATTTATATACTCTTTGTCCATTGGCATACAAATAAGACCTTTAGCATAACTTGCCATAAAATTAATATTTTCGGTTGTTGCAAATTCAGCAGCACAAATCATATCACCTTCATTTTCACGATTAGGATCATCGGTAACAATAATTATTTTGCCTGCTTGTAGATCTTTAATTGCTTGTTCAATACCCTGAAAATTCATAAAAAACTCCTTAAATAATATCAGGGCATGACAAAAGAATAAAAAAATAGAATATCTTCTTTCATCCAGACTATACTGTCGGCTTTGGAATTTCACCAAATCATGCCTAAAAAGGCTCGTGGGCTTTACCACCGGTAGGGAATTGCACCCTGCCCTGAAGATGAAAAAAGTATAGACCTTAAAGAAAAAAATGCAAGAGTTATAAAATGGAATAAAATAATTTTTTAGAAGAATAATAAAGACTACTTGTATTGTGTTAACGTAACAATAAAAAACAATAAATTTTGATAATGTTTATACTTAGTTATAATTTGTTAACTAAATATAATAAAATAGTTAAATATAAAAATATGTTTAAAATTTATTTTATAATTTGTATATTTTTTATAAGATAGAAAATAAAAACTCTTTTATATGTAAAAGAGTTTTTTTTGATTAAAAAGTTTTGAAGGGAGAGTTTGAGAGGGGAACTTTTTCAAAAGTTCTTCTCTCAAAAAATTATATAAAGAATTAGGGGAACTACCTATTATAAAATAAAAAAAAGGGAAAATAAATTTTCCCTTTGAGTTATTATTTTGAATTTTTGTTTATTTGTTTTTTAATGATGCAGCAATGAAATCTCTAAATAATGGGTGAGCTTTCATTGGATTAGATTTAAATTCTGGGTGGAATTGACAACCAACAAACCATGGGTGGTCAGCAATTTCTATAATTTCCATAAGTTCACCATCGGGTGAAGTTCCACTAAAAATAAGTCCTTTTTCTTCAAGTAATGCTTTAAACTTATTGTTGAATTCATAGCGATGACGGTGTCTTTCAAATATTTCTGTATTTTGATATGCTTCAAAAGATTTAGTACCTTTTTGTAATACACATGGGTATGCACCAAGACGCATAGTACCACCTTTATCGCTACTATCATTACGGACTTCAACTTTATTTGTTCTAAAATCAAACCATTCTTTAATAAGATAGATAACATTATTTTTACAATCAGGAACAAATTCTTCTGAATTTGCATCAGTTAATTCTGCTTTATGGCGTGCAAATTCCATTACAGCACATTGCATACCTAAACAAATACCAAAGAAAGGAATATTATGTTCACGAGCAAAACGAATAGCTTCAATTTTTCCTTCAACACCACGATAACCAAAACCACCTGGAACTAAAACACCATTGCAACCATCAAGCATTGTAGCCACATTATCTTTTGTAATTTCTTCAGAATTTAGATAACGTAGTTGAACAGTTGCAAAATTTGCAACTCCAGCATGAATAAGGGCTTCATGTAAACTTTTATATGCTTCTTTTAAATCAACATATTTTCCAACAATACCAATAGTTACAGTATCTTTTGGATTATTGAAATCAGAAATTAATTTTCTCCAAGAATCAAGTTTTGGGTTACCAGCATTAAGTTGGAGCATGATCACAACTTTTTGGTCAAAACCTTCTTCATAAAATTTTAAAGGAACTTCGTAAACATTTTTTACATCAACAGAGGAGAAAACTGCACCTTCTTCAACATTACAGAAAAGAGAAATTTTGCGTTTCATATCT
>SAMEA104404100__coassemble_1443_pt1 | contig 21370 bp, 16 predicted proteins | sample SAMEA104404100__metabat2_high_PE_071 | metagenome-assembled genome bin SAMEA104404100 (sample SAMEA104404100) | Balaenoptera acutorostrata
GCTTATGATGTAACAAGTGCTAAAATTGCAGAACGAGCAGAAATAGATATGATTTTAGTTGGTGATTCATTGGGTATGACTATGCAAGGAAACAATGATACAAATAGTGTAACCCTTGATGAAATGATATATCATATAAAAATAGTAGCAAAAAATGCTCCAAATACATTTATTGTAGCAGATATGCCTTTTATGAGTTATGAAATAAGTGTAGAACAAGCTTTAGAAAATGCAGGTCGTATATTTAGAGAAACAGGAGCAAGATCAGTTAAAATGGAAGGGGGAAAAAATATACTTCCACAGATAAAGGCTCTCACAAATGCAGGTATTCCTGTTATGGGGCATTTAGGATTAACGCCTCAACGAGCAGCAATGCTTGGTGGTTTTAAAGCTCAAGCAAGAACAGCAAAAGGAGCAAAAGAACTTTTAGAAGAAGCTCTTTTGTTGCAAGAAGCAGGTTGTTTTGCTTTAGTGTTAGAAGCTGTCCCTTATAAAGTAGCAGAAGTTATTACCAAGCGATTATCCATTCCTACTATTAGTTGTGGAGCAGGCAAATATTGTGATGGGCAAGTTTTAGTTTTTCATGATATGCTTGGATTATCAGATTTTACACCACGTTTTGTTAAAGTCTATGCAAATTTAGCAGAACAAGCAACACAAGCAATTAAAACATATATTCAAGAAATTGAAGAAGTTACATTTCCAGAAGAAAAACATAGCTTTACAATAGCTGATGAGGAATGGGAAAAATTTATTAATATAATAGATAAAGAATAAGAAAAAAGCGTTATAGTTATGTAATAAAAAATTTATATAATTATTTATAGATATAATTAGGCTACTATTTAATTTATGAATAAAAGCGTAATTTATTGTAATTGAATTGTGTATATTAATTTTTTAAATTTATATGTAAAGTATAAAGAATGTATTGTCAGATAGCGTTATTAAGTCCTCCTTATACAACATTAACTTATGAAACACCTGAAATTTTCCCTGAAGATTTTTGGTCTCTTGGAATGCGGGTAGCTATTCCATTGGGTAATGGGGCAGTACGTATAGGGGTAATAACAGCATTGAATGTTATAAAGGACGGAGATTTTCAAATAAAAAAAATTGCATGGCCAATGGAAAATAAAAGTTTATTATCTTCCTTATATATGGAAATGATAGATCAATTGGCCAAAAAGCAATTTGTAAGTTTTGGACGTATCTTGGGCAATGTTTTACCTACAAATTTAAAAATAACAAAAGATATTCGATTACGCCGTTTTCTTGAAAATCAAAAACCTGAATTTTATAAAATTCGTGAAATACCAAGTCTTGCTAATGAAGTACAAAAACAATTAGCAGAAGATTTTATTCAAGGTAAAGCACAGATTTTGGAACTAGCAGAAGATACAAAGTTATCTGAAAAAATTTGTCTTTTAGTTGAAGCTCCATGGAATATACGTGCAAATGCTAAAAAGCAACGAGAAATTTTAGATTTTTTAGCTGATAATGGGAGTGTAACAAGAAAGGTTTTTTCGCAAAAATTACAAGATCATCATGCTGCATTAACAACACTTATCCAAAATAAAATGGTTGGTATTGTTGCTCTTGAGCAAGAAGAAAAATTGACAGAGGATTTTCTTCCTCCTCCAATGCCATTATTTAAGTTAAATAGTAAACAGCATGAAATTTTTACTGCATTAAGTCCAAGCTTAGAACAAAAAAATAAAGAAAGTAAAACAGCTTTATTATTTGGAGTAACAGGTAGTGGAAAAACAGCTTTGTATTTAGAATTAGCACGCAAAGCTATGCTTGAAAAAAAATCTGTTCTTTTGCTAGCTCCAGAAGTTGCCATAGCCTTAAAACTTAGACAAGATGCCATGAATAGGAATATGCCTGTAACATTATATCATGGTTATCAAAGTCCAAAACAAAAAGCAAAAATTTTTCGAGAATGTGCTGAACAAACAGAACCACGTCTTATTGTTGGAACACGGTCAGCACTATTTTTGCCTATATCAAATTTAGGATTAATTATTTTAGATGAAGAACATGATGATTCTTTTAAACAAGATGAAGGACTTTTATACCATGCAAAAGATATAGCATGGTATCGTATGCAAAAAGCAAATGGTCTTTTTTTAATGGGGTCTGCAACACCTGATATAAAAACATATTATGCGTCAGAACAAAATGCTTATCAACGTTTTGAAATGCTTGATCGTATTGGAAATGCAGAATTGCCAGAAGTTGATTTAGTGGATATTAGCCAAACATCACAAACATTTGCACCTGAAACAATAAAAGCACTAAAAGATTGTATTGATAAGGGTGAGCAAGCTATTATTATGTTAAATAGGCGTGGTTATGCTCCTATAATGTATTGTGTTGAGTGTAAAAAAACAGCTCGTTGTCCACATTGTGATATTTCTCTATCCTATCATAAAAAACGTGAAATTTTATCATGCCATTATTGCGGGTATTTGCGACACGTGCCAAGTCCTTGCCCTGATTGTGGTAGTGTACATAGTATTCCTTTGGGAGATGGTACAGAACGCATTGAAGAGCAAATAAGTGAAATATTTCAAAATAGTAGTAAATTTCCACCTGCTGTTCTTCGTTTGGATAAAGATAGCACAAGACGAGAAGGAAAAATGGAAGAAATTTTAAATGCTTTTGCGAACCAAGAAGCACAAATTCTTGTTGGAACACAAATGCTTTCTAAAGGACACCATTTTCCTAATGTAACACTTGTTATAATTGCTGATGCTGACCTTGGTATAAATTTTCCTGATTATAGAGCCCATGAAAGAACATTTCAATTAATAACTCAAGCAGCAGGTAGAGCAGGACGAGGAGAAAAAAAAGGAAAGGTAATTATACAAACTCGTGATAAAAATAATTCTTTTTGGAAACATATTTTAAAAGGGAATTATTTAACTTTTTATGAAGAAGAAATTCTTTTAAGAAAAAAAAGATCCTATCCTCCTTTTACAAAATTAGCATTAATTCGTTGTTCTTATCCAAAAGATAATAAAAATGCTCAAAAAATTTGGGAAGATTTTATTCGAGCATTAAAGGCAAAAGCCAATGAGTTAGGTATACGTGCAACAGGTTCTATTCCTGCTCCAATTACTATGCTGCAAGGGCGTTTACGTTTTCAATGTTTTATAAAAGCTTCAAATTGGAACATGATACGTTCAATTTACGCAAGTACAATTCCAAAACAGAGTATATTACAAAATAATGATATACGTTTGCATTTTGATTTAGATCCTGTTAATATGCTTTAACTTTAAATCTATAAATAAAAGGCTACTATGCAAAAAAAGATAAAAAATAACGGTGCATTTTTTGTTTTACTTGGAGCGTTTTGTTTTAGTGGGTCTGGTACTATACAAGCTCTTGCTCCTCAAGAAGCAACACCATTTGTTTTAGGAGCTATACGCTTGTTAGTTGGAGGATTATTCCTTTTCTTTTGGTGCTTACTTAATAATATTTTACAATTTCCAAAAAATTGGCTTTGGAAAAACGTTCTTTTTTCTAGTTTTGCTCTTTGTGCTTTTCAAATGACATTTTTTCTTGGAGTAAAAGAGGCTGGCGTTGCTGTTGGAACAATTATTTCTATTGGCATGACTCCAATTACAGCTGCAATTTTTGGATATTTATTTTATAAAGAAAAACCTCAAAAATCGTGGTATATTAGCACATTAATTGCTATTTGTGGACTTGTTTTATTAAATTTGCATGGTGTGCATAAACCTAGTCTCTTAGGAATTTGTTTACCTATTTTAGCTGGTACTATTTACGCTTATTATCTTTCACAAAGTAGGGAACTTGTAAAAGAAAATAGGTCAGAACTTGTTATGATGATTTTATTTCTTATTAGTTCCTTGTTTATGCTCCCCATATTTTTTATTTATCCTTTTTCATGGGTTTTTTCTCAAAATGGTATTCTTGTTGCTCTTGGGTTAGGAATAATTACAACAGGTACTGCATATAGCCTTGTTATGGCTGGACTTAAAACTTGTGAAACTGCAAAAGCTGCAACTCTTAGTCTTGGTGAACCTCTTGGAGCTGCTTTATTAGGTGTTTTTTTACTAAACGAACCAATTAATATTTTTACTATTATTGGAATTTGTGCTTTATTTTCAAGTGTTTTAATTCTTGTTTATTTTCCTGATAAAAAATAATTTAAAAAAAAGTAAAATTTTTGTTGACAACAAATCTAATTATGGGTAAACAAACAACACAACGTTTTGATAAACACTTCTTGAACATTGTTCAGTTGGCGTTTAAGGAGAAGTTATGAAGAGTTTAAAAGTTCTCGCTCTTTTGTTTATGGTAGTATTCGCTGCAGCTTGTTCTAAAACAGCTCCTGTTGAGCCAACACCAGAACAAGGTCCATCAGCTATCGATGTAGCAGCTCAAACTATTTCTGATGGCATTATTTATTTTGATTTTGATAAATATGATATTAAAGACGAATATCGTGAAATTCTTAATCAAAAAGCAGCTATTATGCGTCAATTCCCAAGCATTCGCGTAAGAATTGAAGGTCATACTGACGAACGTGGTACTCAAGAATACAACTTAGCTCTTGGTGAACGCCGTGCTAAAGCAGCTTATGAATACCTTGTACTTTTAGGTGTAAATCCTAATCAATTAGAAATTATCAGCTACGGTAAAGAACAACCAGTAGTTGAAGGAACTGGCGAAAGCGTTTGGTCTGCAAACCGTCGTGATAACTTCCGTGTTATTGCTCGCTAGAATATAAAATAAATTTCGGGACGTAGCGCAGCTTGGTAGCGCATCTGTTTTGGGAGCAGAGGGTCGCTGGTTCGAATCCAGTCGTCCCGACCATCTGAAAAAAATTGGAAGTCAAATAGACTTCCTTTTTTTTTATCTATATTATAAATACTAATTTGTTTATAATTATATAGTGTTGTAGTATATTTTTATTTTTACCTTTTTAATTTCCTTTGTTTCTCTTTATTTTTTATCTTTTGAAAATTTTACCTTTTTTACTTATTCAATAAATTTTTGTAGCTACTGTCTTTTATAAATCATAATTTTTTTTATAGTAATATCGTTAGGAACTATTTTTAATTATTCATATTTTTGTATGTTGCTCCTTAGTAATCATAATAAAATAGTTGTGATATATTATTATTAAACACATTGTATTACTTGTGTAAAGATTTTTTTATTTTCTAAGATAGACACAATTTTTTAGGAAAGAATATTTACTGGCATTTGTTTTTATGAATTGTTCTGTTGAATATGTTTTATTATATGGATTGAGGGAAATCATTTTTCGTTAGTTGTTACCTTATGGAAGTTACAAATAAAGATAGTGTAATTGTAAAAGAAAAAATTATGGGTATCTATGCCTTAATATTAAAAATAAGCCATAAGTACGCTTGTTTCTTTTTCTTTTCTGCTATATATTTTATTTATTATCAGTACGTGAAAGGATAGGTAAATGAAAACGGTTTTGATAACAGGTGGAGCAGGATTTATAGGAACAAATCTTATACATTATCTTATTGATACTCATAAAATTATTTGTGTTGATAATTTTATATCAGGATCAGAAGAAAATATTCAGTGTTTTTATGGTCATCAAAATTTTACATTTATCAAACATAATATTATAGAACCACTTGAAATTGAAACAAAAATAGATCAAATTTATAATTTAGCTTGTCCAGCTTCTCCACCATTTTATCAAGGTAAAAACGCGTTATTTACAACAAAAACGTGTATATTGGGCATGATAAATATGTTAGAGCTTGCTAATAAACATAATGCAACTGTTTTGCAAGCATCAACAAGTGAAGTTTATGGTGATCCATTAGAACACCCACAAAAAGAAACATATTTTGGTAATGTTAACCCAAATGGTATACGTTCTTGTTATGATGAGGGGAAAAGAGCAGCTGAAAGTCTTTGTTTTACCTATAAAAGCATTTTTAATACAAAAATTAAAATAGTACGAATTTTTAATACCTATGGTGAACATATGGATATTGACGATGGGCGTGTTATCAGTAATTTTATTTGTCAAGCTTTGCAAAATAAAGATGTAACATTATACGGAGATGGTTCTCAAACACGTTCTTTTTGCTATATTCAAGAATTATTAGATATTTTAGTAAAAGTAATGAATAGTGAGGAAGAAATTACAGGACCTATTAATATTGGTAATCCAAGTGAGTTTTCTATTAAGGAATTAGCTGAAACTGTATTAGCAAAATTACCGCAAAGCTCTTCAAAAATTATTTATAAACCACTTCCAAAAGATGATCCAACGCAAAGACAACCTGATATTAGTTTAGCAAAAAAATTATTCCATTGGGAACCACACATTACTTTATCAGAGGGATTAGATAAAACTATTACGTATTTTGAAAAAAAATTAAATGCAATTAACGCATAAAAGATAGGCTCAATAAAAGTAATTAACTGTTTATAATAAAAAAGGAAAATATTATGTCTTTATCAATAAATAATGTAAATAATTCAAGTATGGTACATACACTTTCTCATCATCGTAAAAAAATGCAAAATACAATGAGAAGAATTTCTTCTGGAGAAAAAAATAACAGAGCAAGTGATAATCCAGCTGGTTTGGCAATACGTGAACTTATGCGTTCAAGAATATCAGCAATGGAACAAGGTAATCGCAATGTTCAAGATGCTAGTAGTATGATGCAAGTTGCTGATGGTGCAATGCAAACTATTAATAATCAATTATCAAGAATGAAAGAACTTGCAATGCAAGCATCTAATGGTATTTATAGTCCAGAACAACGTAATATTATAAATAGAGAATATCAACAAGTTGCAGAAGAAGTAACACGTATTGCAAATACAACAGAATTTAATGGTATAAAATTACTAGATGGCAGTGCAAAAGATTTAGCAATACATTTTGGGGACGGTAATACAGGTAATGTGGATAATTATCCTGTAAATATAGATAGTGTTACAGCTCAAGCTTTGGGATTAGATGCAAAAAGTCCTGCTGGTGATATTTCAACACAAGGAAATGCACAAAATGCATTAGAAGCTATTGATAATGCTATTGAAAATGTTGATGCAGTACGTGGTAGTATTGGAGCTGTACAAAATAGATTAGATGCAACATCAGAAAATATTTCAGTGCAAACAGTTAATTTACGTGCTTCAGAATCTCGAATTTCTGATGCTGATATTGTGCGTGAAATGGTGAATTTTATGCAAGAAAAAGCTATGCTTGAAGGTGCTACGGCAATGTATAGTTATTCATTATTAACAAATTCATTGGTTGATAAAAAAGTCTAAATTAATAAATAAAAAAATAATAAGAATTGAGATTTAATTAGTACGCAAACGAAAATTTTTTATAAAAGAACTATTTTTTATTTTTTTATAGCAACATACTAATATATAATAAAAAATACGTTATACTAGGAAATTTTTATTATATAATTTTATGTGTATTGTTTTTATGATTTGAAAAATAAAATCATTGTGTAAGCAAATTTGCCATTAGGCAATGTGATAAGTATAGTATTAATAAGGAAAAAGAGCATGAAACAAAGTGTAAAAAATATAAATACACCTATTCCCCGTATTGCAGCTGTGCATGATTTATCAGGTTATGGTCGAGCTTCTTTAACTGTTGCCATTCCTGTTTTATCATCAATGGGAATGCAAGTATGTCCTTTACCTACTGCTGTATTATCTTCACAAACAGCTAGTATTGATGATTTTTCATTTTTTGATTTAACAACACAAATGACAGAAATTTTAGAAAAATGGATTAATTTAGATTTGTTTTTTGATGCTGTTTATTCAGGTTTTTTGGGAAGTGCTAATCAAGTAAAAATTGTAGAAACACTTATGCAAAAGCTTGGAAAAAAAGATGCTATTTTTTTAGTTGATCCTGTGCTTGGAGATAATGGAAAATTATATCCAACACAAACTGATGAACTTGTAAAAAGTATGCGGGAACTAGCAAGCATGGCAGATATTATTACACCCAATTTTACAGAAGCCTGTTTATTGCTAGATACACCATACGAAGAAATTTATGATAACAAAAAAATAAAAGAATATTTAAAAGCTCTTGCAAATTTAGGGGAAAATAAAAAGAAAAAAACAGTATTAATTACCAGTGCTCCTTGTGAAGATGATACTTTTATTCGTGTTGTTGCTTATGAGGCGGATAAGAAAAAATTTTGGCAAACAAAAAATCCAAGAATTAATACCTCTTATCCGGGAACAGGTGATGCTTTTGCCTCTGTATTTTTAGGGGCTTTATTGCAAAATGATTCAAAGCCGATGGCAATGGCAAGAGCTGCACGCTTTGTTTATAAGGCAATGATGTTAACCTATGGCTATAATACACCTTATATTGATGGGGTAATGCTTGAAAAAGTTTTGCCTGATCTTAATATGCAAGATTTATTTTTATTTGAGGATTTTTAAAATAGTTAATTAAAGTCTTGACGATACAAGATTTAACAGATAATTATTTTTGTTCTATATAATAAAGGAGATGTCGTATGAAAAGAACATATCAACCAAGTAAAATTAGTAGAAAGCGTACTCATGGCTTCCGTGCTCGTATGGCAACTGCAAATGGCCGTGCTCTTATCAATCGTCGCCGTGCTAAAGGTCGTAAAAGTCTTTCTGCATAAGAATCAGTTACTTATAACGTTTGTGGGCAGGGCAGAGTATACTCATGCCCTTTGCTTGCGAAAATACCTTGACCTATCAAGGTCTTTACTTATTTAAAAAAACAGAGAATAGGCTATGCCATATTGCTGGCAAAAATACCAGAGACTACTCAAAAGAGCAGAATTTCAAGCCTGTTATGCAGGAGAAAAGCATTTTACAAAACTTTTTATTATTTTTGTAAAAAAAGCTAATAGTCCTCGCATTGGTTTTGCTGTAAGTAAAAAAAGCGGTAATGCTGTTTGCCGAAATAGGATAAAGCGAATACTTCGCGAATTTTTTCGATTAAATTTTGATAAAATAGTAAAAGCAGAACTTGTTGTTGTTCCTAAAAAGCATATTAATGCTCATGTATTGCAATTTGCTCATGTTGAAAAAGATTTATTACCTTTTTTAGAAAAGCTTGAACAATCACAACAATGATGAGATAAGGAAAGTTCTAGTTTTATGTTTAATTACAGGGGATTTACAATACTTTTGAGGAAAATTTTTATCTTCCCTATTCGTTTGTATCAATATTGTATTTCTCCTTTGTATCCTGCACGATGTCGATTTCACCCCTCTTGTTCCGAATATACAGCTATTGCTATTCAAAAACACGGTGTTTTTCATGGTATATGGCTCGGCATAAAAAGGATTGGCCGTTGTAACCCGTGGTGTGAAGGGGGCTTTGATCCTGTTCCAGAAAAAGTAGAATCATGCAGGACTTTGTTAGTCAAAAAATTGCGATTGATTACCTCAAAATTTAGTGTGAAGTAGGAAGGTTATGGAAAATAAACGCATTGTTATTGCAACAGTTTTGTGTTTTGTAATTTTAGTAGGCTGGCAATATTTAGCTGAATACATGGGGTGGATTGTTCCCCAAGAAGAAGTGCAACAAGTAGAAACACAAACTGAAACTCTTGTTACTGAAAAAACTCCTGAAATTGAAATAAAAGAAAATACTCCATTTTTTGCTCCAAGTGAAGGAAAAATGGTAGTTGTTGATACTCCTCTTTATACTGCAAGTTTTCATAGTGGCGGTGGTATTTTAGATTCCTTTGTTCTTAAAAATATTGCCCAAACAAGTGCTCCTGATTCTCCAAATCTTGATATGATTGGTGAAGAAGCAAAATCAGCTTCTCCAATGGGGCTTTTAATTAATGGTACTCCTTCTTGGAATAAAGCAAGTTGGCGAGTAAGTGCTGATAATTTAGCTCTTGCAAATGATGAAAAGAAAACTCTTGTTTTTGAGGGTAATTTAGACGGTATTCTTATTACTCGTGAACTTACCTTTGACGCAAGCACATATTTAATTAGTGAAAAAGTAACATACAATGCTGAACAAGGAAAAGCTGCTGTTGTTCGTGTTGGATATACTTTTGCAGGAACTGTTTACTCTAGTTCTTCTACTTATAACCCAATGCAAGTTATTTGGAATGATGACGGAAGTTATAAACATGAAGCAGATGTGGATACATTAACAGAAGAAGGCATAGTTGCAAAAGGTCCTTTATTCTATGCTGCTTTAGCAAATAACTATTTCTTAAGTGCTATTGCTCCTGAAACTAAAAATGGTCTTTTAAAAGCACGTATTCAAAATAATGTATGGCGTATTGCTTATGAAGAACAACCAATTAGTGTAAATGCTGGAACTCCAATTAGCCAAAATGTAAGCTGGTGGGTTGGACCAAAAGAAAATAGCCTTTTAGAAAAAGCTCCTAATGAACTTGAAACAGCAATTCATTTAGGCTTTTTTGGTATTTTAGCAAAACCTCTTTTATGGTTGCTTAGTTTCTTCCAAAAGTTTGTAGTAAACTGGGGTCTTGCAATTATTCTTCTTACTGTTGTTATTAAAATTTTATTCTGGCCTTTGACAAAGAAAAGCTATAAATCAATGGAACAAATGAAAAAAATTGCTCCAATGATGGAAGAAGTAAAGAAAAAATATGGTAACGACCGTGAAGCATTATCACGTGAAATGATGCAATTATACCGCACATACAATATTAATCCTATGAGTGGTTGCTTGCCTATTTTAGTTCAATTACCTGTATTTATTGCTCTTTATAATGCACTTCTTAACTCAAACCATTTACGTCATGCAGAATTTATAACATATTTACCTTTTACAGATATTTTATGGCTTGCTGACCTTTCTGTAAAAGATCCTCTTTACATTACCCCTCTTATTATGGGGGCAACCATGTTTTTACAACAATGGTTATCTCCTGCAGTAGGTGATCCAACACAACGTAAAGTTATGATGCTTATGCCAGTTATCTTTACTTTTATGTTCCTTAATTTCCCTGCGGGCTTAGTGCTTTACTGGCTTGTTAACAACATTCTTTCCATTGCTCAACAATGGTGGACTTTACGTAGAGTGAGATAGGTATGAAAGATTTTAAAGAATTCCAAGCAAAAAATTTGGATCAAGCAATTCAAGATGCTTGTGCATATTTTGGTGCTGAAAGAGAAAAGCTTGAAATTGAAATTGTTGAAGATGCAAAAATGGGTGTTTTTGGAATTATTGGAGCAAGAAAAGCTAAAATTCGTGCAAAACGTGTAGAATTACCTGAAATTAACGTAAATTACGAAGAAAAGAAAAAGCCTGCACCAAGAAATAATAAACCTAAAAATCGTTTCCAAGATAAAAATGAAAAAATTGAACACTTGGAAAAGAAAGCAAAATTTGAAAAAAATTCTTTTGATGATGAAGATGAAGGCGAAAGTCAACGCCGTTTCTTGTCAAAAATTCCTGTTCACCATGATGATGAAGAACTTGACGATCATATTTTAGAAGCTATGGATCGTGAAGCAATGCAAAGAGCAAATTTCTTAGGAAATATGACAGAAGCAGAAATTCTTTCTAGTGGACATTATCAAGCAGAAAATCATACTCAACGTTATCATAAAAATTCACGTAATCGTTATGATAATAAAAATGGTCGTACTCGTTATGAGCATCGTGATAATAACGAAAGAAAAACTCGCCGTTTTGAAAAGAATTTTGATAAAAATACTGAAAGAACAGAACGTCCTCGTTTTGAAAGACAAGAGCGTAAACCTCGTTTTGTTGCTCCAAAACGTGAATATGTAGAAACAAAACCTGAAAATACAACGGAATTTGAGGGAACATTACTTCCAAAAGTTAATTTGCTTGAACTTGATCAAGAAAAACTTATTCAAGTAGTACGTGAAACCATTAGTAATTTGATTAAGCCTATTGTTGGAGAAAATGCTCCTATTGAGATTACAGTAGAAGAAAATCGAGTTATGGCTCGTATTGAAAGCGAAGATTCTGGCTTGCTTATTGGTCGTGAAGGACAACATTTAGCAGCAATTCAATATCTTGCAGCACGTATTATTACTACAAAAATGGAAGTGCAAGTAAGAATTCAATTAGATACAGGTGATTATCATTCAAGACAAGATGCACGTATAGAATCACTTGCACAAATGCTTGCTGATAGAGTTCGTAAAACTGGACGCTCACAATCTACTCGTCCTATGAGTGCATATCAACGCCGTGTTATTCACCTTGCTTTGCAAGAAGAAGATGATGTGTTTACACGTAGTGTTGGTGATGGTGTGTTAAAACGTGTTGTTATTATGCGTAAAAGACAAGATTATATTGAAACTCCAGAAGAGTTAACTTCTGATACTGATCAACTTGAAGATGATATTTTTATGGCTGAAGATTTTGAAAATGCCGAAGAAATGGAAAATCAAGAAGATTTTGAAAATCAGAAAATAGAAAACGAAAAAAAATAATTATAGTATGTAAAAAGGGAAAATAATCTTATTTTCCCTTTTTTTGTATAGATTTAATGTTATGGAAAGTTAAACCATATATGATTTTTGAAAATTTTAATATGAGTTCTTCAAAAGAATATTTAATGTATACCTTAGAAAAATTTTCTTTATTGGAAAATATTACCTATAAAAGTATGATGGGGCAATATATTTTATATTATCAAGGAAAAATTTTTGGTGGTATTTATAATAATCAAGTTTTATTAAAGCCTGTACCTTCTGCATTAGCTTTTTTTTCATTTCCTAAATTTATTATTCCATATACTGGGGCAAAAGAAATGCTTTTATTAGAACATATGGAAGATAAAGAATTTTTACAAAACTTAATAAAAACAATGTATAAAGATTTACAGAACCTAAAAAAGCAAAAATAAGGAAGAAAAATGAATAAGCATTATGCTGTAATTGGCAATCCAGTTCTTCATAGTTTAAGCCCTTTGATTCACCAAAGAGCTTTTGATTATCATAAAATGAATGCTCGGTATTTTGCTTATGAAGTCCACGACTTTTCATTATTTATGGAATATTTTAGAGCTGGTCAAAATAAAGAGAAATTTCAACCTTATTCTTATTTAGGGCAAGAAAAATCTTTAGTTTTACAAGAAAAAAAGTTAGTAGAATACCGAGAACAGGATTATTCTTTTCCTATGCAAGGTTTGTCAATCACAATTCCTTATAAACAAAATGTATTACAGGTAGCAGATAGTATAAGTTATAAAGCAAAGTTATCAGGAGCTGCAAATACATTATATTGGAATGATAATCAATTAATAGCAGAAAATACAGATATTCATGGCTTTTATGCTCCTATTCTAGAAAAAATAGCACAAGGCAAAATTTACCGTTCTGCTTTTATTTATGGAGCTGGTGGGGCTGCACGAGCTGTTTTAGTGGGGCTTTTGCATTGTTCTGATATAGAACATATTTATATCTGTGCAAGGCGTGAGGAACAAGCTCAAGAGCTTATTACACATATAAAAAATCAGCAAGAATTATTAGAACAATATACATTAAATACACAAGCAAAGTTAACGTATATTCCATTGAATCATACAGAGTTTGCTTGTGATATTATTGTAAATACTATTCCTCAATGGGCAGAAAATGCTCAAAGTCCTAGAAAAGATTTTTCTAATGTACAAATTGCTTACGATTTAACCTATAAACAGACCCCATTTTTATTAAAAGCTCAAGAAGAAAATGCAATGATATTAGATGGAAAAAAAATGTTTATAGAACAAGCAAAAGCGCAATTTTATTTATGGACACAGAAAGAAATTCCTGAATCTTGTTATGTTGATTTATTTTAATGTTTTTTTATGTGATAAAGTTATATACTATTAATTCATTAAAAGTATAAGGTTAATTAATATACTATATAATAAAAATTGTATTCAAAAAGAAATATTTTTTTAATGATAATCACAAAAAATAAACAATTATGAATAGGATAATAAAAAAGCCCTTTATAAAAGGGCTTTTTGGGATTTGAAAAGATTGATACAAATTTTTTGTTATTATTAGAATTTATAGCCAAGAGTAAAAGCAACTGTGTGTGCATTAACTTCAGATGAGTGGCTAGCTTGAACAACACCACTAGTATGGCTACCACTGTAATCAAGATTTTTAATATCATGGTAAATATAAGACATGTCATAAGTCCAATTATCTTTATGAATACCAAAACCAGCAGTATATTTCCAACGACCATTTACAGGAGCTACGTAATCAGCCCAAGCTTGTTTTACAGGAGAAGTTTCGTGGGAAATACCAGCACGCAAGGTAAGCCAATCATTATATTCATATTCAGTGCTAAGAGAGAAGAACCATGTATCTTCCCAGTCTTTAATTTCAGATGTTCTAGTTCCATCTTTAAGTTCAACAGCTAATTCTGTATATCTACTCCATGTATTGTATTGAACTTGACCTTCAAAACTAAGTTTTTCTGTTGGGAAATATGCAAGAGCAAATGTAAAACTTGCAGGAGTATAAAGTTTTGCTGAACCATCAATTGATGATATTTGTGGGACTGCACCTATCATCATTAGTCTGTCATTTGTTCCATCAAAATCTAATGTTACATGGGAACGATACGTTAAACCTGCTTTCCATTGTTCATTAAAGCGATAATGCATAGAAAGATTATAACCAAAATCTAATGCATCTCCAGAAAGTTTGTTTACAACCGTTACTGGACCCATTTTTATATTTTTATCAAGTTCAACAATACCACCCATTATTTCTAAGCCCATACCAAGAGAAAGATTATCATTCACTTTATATGCTAAAACAGGGGTTAAAGAAGTTGTTAAAAGTTGAATATTATATACTTGTGCAGCACCAAACCAGTTTTGGTCGTATTTATTACCAAGACCATAACGAGAATAAAGACCAAGACCTAATGATACATTATCATTAAATTTGTGTGTGATATAACCATGAGGAGCAGCATAAATACGGTCTTCTGAAGTAATTGTATAAGGTCCTTTTATGGAATTGGTTAAAGAAATGATTTCAGCACCACCCATAACTTGGGTTCCTTCAAGTTCTGTAATTGCAGCAGGGTTATAGGCAACAGCAGAAGCATCACCCCCACGAGCAACAACACCGCCAGCCAATGAAGCAGCACGAGCAGACCAATCTTGTAATGCAAAACCTTCTGCATGAGCATAATTAGGTGTAGTAATTCCAATAGTTGCAAGAGCTAATATACTTAATGATGCTCTTTTAAAAAGTTTCATAATGTCTCCTAAATATATGTTAATTACTATATAGTTAAAATAAACGGTACTTAATAGCTTTTTTTTTGTTGACTGTAAAGAATTATTTAATATTTTTTTATTAATCAAAAAGTTAAATATACTTTGTTTGTGATAAAAATATCTTGTAACCCTATAAATAGAAAGATAAATTTTAAATCATATAATTATACGAATAAGAGTTTTTTATAAACATAGGATAAAAAGATTAATAAAATAACCATGAAAATTATAAACTATATGGAATATGAAAAAATTCTTATAGCTAACTTATTGAAGTAAGAATTAATTGCATATCAAAAAATTTAGTTATGTTATCCTTATATATTGAAAGAAGTTAATTTTACAAAAAATGATGATCTTGTTAAATTTAAAGTAAATTAAATATGTTGGCATTATTTTTGCTTAACTAAGGTATGAAAAAATAAAATGGAAAATTTTTCCTTGGGAGGCTTTATGTCAGTATATTCCGTTAATAATCCTTTCTCTAATGGCTATGGTTTAAATCCTTATGCTTTGCGTCGTAAAGCAGAAGATAATAATGCAGACTCTCAAAAAGAACAGCAATTTGGTCCAGAACAAAATTTAGCGGAAATACTCACAAAACCAAGTAAACCTGTTCCTGCTGATGCATGGAAAGGAGAAATGGAACTCGGCGGAATGTTAGGTGCTGAAAATGCAAAGCCTTATAACCCAAATTTTAAAAGTCTTGCGATTTTGGTTTCTGAAGCAGCTAAAGATTTAGGCATTGAAGGAAAAGTTACCTATAATGATTTATTAAAACATCGTGATAAAATGGTTGAAGATTTTCAAGCAAAAGTAAAAGATGGTTTATCACAAGCTGGTGTTGACCCTAATGCTGATTTTAGAATTAATCTTGATGAAAACGGAAATATTAAAGTTTCAAGTAATCATAAAGATAAAGCAAAAATTGAACAATTTTTTAAAGAAAATCCTAGTCTTTCAAGAGAATATCAACATATAGAAGCATTAAATCAAGTAGAAGAAACTAGAAAAAATCAAGGTGTTGATTTATCACTTGCATATAAAGATGGGCAATTAATGTCTTATGGTTCAGGAATTAATATGACAGCATTAAAAATGTCTATGGCAATGACTGGAGCAGGAAGTTTGGCAACTATTTTATCTGGTGGCATAAAAGCAACCGTTTAGTTATGATAATTATATTATAAAAAAAGCCGTCTAATTATGACGGCTTTTTTTATGTTCATTTTACAATAATAATATGTAGTTATTTTTAACTAGGGTATTTTACTAAATTGTATCTTGTTAATATAGTAAGTTAAAATAATACAGTAATTAAAATAGTTAGATAATCAATAAAACTTTTTTAATATAATTATTTTGTGAGTATGTGATAAAACAATAAAAAAGAGAATAAAAGACTTTAAAAAAAAATAAGAGCAGCTGGTAACATAATTTGAAAAATCAAGCTTTGTTTTAGTTTGCTTGAGGGGCTAGTGGTGATTGGTAGTGAAAAAGGTATGTTTAGGATAGTAATTAAGTACGTTATTTTGCATAACAATTTAGTGTTTTTATTTGTATAATCCCTACCGTTGTAATAAGTATAATAAAGATGAAGTAAGAAATACTTTTCTTTAAATAATATTCCTTGTTTTATACTTTTATAGTTAGTTGTTTTGTTCTTTATTTTTAGAGATAGTGAAATTTTTTGGATTATGATATTATGTAATTTTTTATCTTATTGAAATTACAATAAATAATAAAAAAAACTAATAAAAATTCATATTAAAAAATAAAAAAGTTATTTGTTTTGTATATTAATATACGTAGTTATTAATTGGGTTATATTGTAACTTTCTTATTTTTTTAATTAAAGACCAAAATGAATACGTATAGTTAAATTAGAAAGATATCATAATTAAAACATAGTATTATATGCAAAAATGTTTTGGATTAAAAAGTTTTGAGGGGAGAGTTTGAGAGGGGAACTTTTTAAAAAGTTTTCCTCTCAAAGCAAAAAAGATAAAAAAAAAGGGAACTTACGTTCCCTTTTATATTTGGTATGAAAAGATTATAGATTAATCTTCTTCTTTCTTACCAGAGCCTTTTAAACCGTACATGGTGGTAGAACCAGAGGACCAGTACATAAGTTTTTCATCAGCAATGAGTTTAGAAAGAACGTCTTTAACCTTACGAGGGCTTGCACCTTCAAAGAGGTTAAGGAAGTCATTGAAGTAGAATTTGGTTTTAGAACCGCTTTTGCTTGTGAGGAAGTCGATAACTTTTGCTTTATCTTCTTCAGTAACAGCTGCATGAGCTGCTGCTGCGTGAGATTCTGCACCTTCATAAGCATGGATAGCAGCGTCAGAGAATTTGAATTGGGTGCTTTGACGCCATGTGTAGTAAGCTGGATCACGGAAATCATCGATAAGATGGTGAGTAAATTCTAAATCGCAAAGTTCGAAGAATTTTTCCCAACCAATTCTTTCAGCCCATTCACCAAGACGTTCGTATTTACGAGCGTTTTGTGCATAAACTTCAATGATGTGTTTAATTGTACGTGTAAGTGTAGGCCAGCGAGGAGTTTCGTTTGGAATGTAGTGAACAACAACCTTAGAGAACTTAGGCATGCTGATACGGTTAGAAACTTTACCACCAACCATGATAACAACACCGTCACCACCTTGACCGTCAGAGATTGGGAGAGCTGGACACATTGTGTAGCAGTTACCGCAATACATACAACGTTCATTTTTGATAGCGATTGAGTTTACTTTTTGTCCTTTGTGTTCTTCTTTTGAAGGACGAACAGCAGCAACAGGACAAGCAGCAACAGCGAGTGGGATTTCGCAAAGTTGGTCAACCCATTCGTGGTCAATCATTGGAGGTTTACGGTGAATACCAACGATACCGATATCTGAGCAGTGAACAGCACCACACATATTCAAGCAGCAAGCAAGAGAAATACGTACAGGAGCTGGTAAACGCATGTTTTGGAAGTCAGAGAAAACTTCGTCCATAACAGCTTTTACTGGACCAGATGCGTCAGTAGCTGGGGTGTGGCAGTGAACCCAACCTTGAGTGTGAACGATGTTGGTAATACCAGCACCAGTACCACCGATAGGGAACTTGTAAGAACCAGCATCATATTTACGAGAAGAAAGATCAGCTTTAAGAGCTTTTAAGGTTTCTTCGTCAGTAACCATGAATTCTACGTTGTTACGAGTTGTAAAACGGAGGTGTCCGCCACAATATTTATCTGCGATTTCGCAGCATTCACGAATATAAAGAGTAGAAACAGTACGTGCAGCACCGCAACGAACGGTGTAAACTTTATCACCGCTTTCAGCAACGTGCATTAATACGCCTGGTTCAAGAATTTCGTGGTAAAGCCATTTGCCAAAGTTATTTTTAATAACCGGAGGAAAGAAGTTGTCATACGGACGTGGTCCGATATCAGAGTTACGACCTTCCATTGGTTTTGCTGGATCATATCCGGAAGAAATGAAAGCCATGTTTGCTCTCCTCCTGAATTAACGTTGGTGTCTTTTGCGGTATGCAACAATGTCACGGTTCCAACCGCCAGGAACTTCTTCTTCTTTGAAGAAGATGTATGGGTTAGAACGAGGTTCTTGAACATGTTGTGGTACAGCAGGAATTTCGGTAACTTCGAGAAGTTTTTGGAAGGAAAGACGTTTAATGGTTTCACCCACACGTTCACGGTTTTTACCTTCTTCCATCCACCAGTCCCAAATCTTTTCTACAACGCCTTTGATTTCATCAAATGGTTCTTCAGCTGGAATGAAAGGAACAAGTAATGAACCCATTTGTGCACCATCAAGAATAGGAGCTTTAGCACCAACTAAGATAGAAGCACCACGTTCATCACCAATGCGAAGAGCACGAGGCATAGTATTGATACAGTGCATACAACGTACGCATTCTTTGGTATCAATAGAAAGTTTAGAACCGTCCCATTTCATACATTGTGAAGGACAACGGTCAATAACTTCTGCTTGAAGATCAAATTTACCCCAATCGCGGCCAGCGTGAGCACCTGCGTTTGGTTTGAATTCGCCACCAACGTATGCTTTTACAGCTTCTTGGTCGATTTTAATGTCGTCTTTCCATGTACCGATAACAGAGAAGTCAGAACGAGCAATAGAAGCTACGCAACCGTTTGGACATGCGTCAAATTTGAATTTAAATTTGTAAGGGAATGCAGGACGGTGTAATTCGTCTTGGTAATCCATAGTCATTTGGTAGCAAAGTTGTTGTGAGTTATAGCAAGCATATTCACAACGAGATTGACCTAAGCAAGACTCAGGAGTACGAAGGTTAGAACCAGAACCACCAAGGTCAGTAGGATATTTATCGTGGTGGGTAAGTTCCCAGAAAATTTCTTCTAATTGTGGTGTTTGAGTACCAAGAAGAACGATATCACCAGTAGCACCGTGTAAGTTGGTGATACCAGAACCACGTAAGTCCCAAATATCACAGATCATTTTTAAGAATTCTGTGTGATAGTATTTACCTGCTGGTTGGTTTACACGAACAGTGTGGAAGTGAGCTACGCCAGGGAATTGTTCTGGTTGGTCACAGTAACGACCAATAACACCACCACCGTATCCGAATACACCTACGATACCGCCGTGTTTCCAGTGAGTTTCACCGTCTGTGTAAGAAAGTTCAAGAACGCCGAGAAGATCTTCAGGGGAATCCGCAGGAATTTGATAATCAAGACCTCTAGGATTCTTTGCACGTTCAGCAGCAGCCTGTTTAATGTCAGACACGAAACTAGGCCATGGACCTTGTTCGAGTTGGTCTAACAAAGGGGTTGCATGTTTCGCCATTGCCATACCTCCAATGGGTTAATGAATCGATTGGATCGCATCCAATTTACTACAATTTTACGATAATTTGCCAATAGAAAAGACTATACTTTTCTACATTACCTTAACGTACATGAAGACAATATACTATTTTTCTTATATCGACAACCATTAAATCTGATTTTGCCAAAAAAAAATTAAAAAAAAAGTATTTAAAAAATTTAATGGTTGAATTTTAGGTTGTTATCTAACTATTAATCTTTGTTAACAAAAATAAGTTCAGCTTTGTTAGTATTTGTTAAATCATTAATATATGTTATATGTGATAATGGTAAAAGTTGTTGCCATTTTTCTTTAAGAATATTTTTTTCCCCAAAAAGAAAACCTTGCGTGAAAAAAGGAAGATTTAAATAACAAGCATTTTTATCATAACGTTCTTTTGTGAGTTTTTTTTGAATACTATAAAGTAAGGCTTGCCCCATAATAGCACTACCAAGTGAGGGGCTTCTCACTCCCGCTAAAATAATTTTATCAAAATCTTTTTCAGGAGCAACACTTAAACGAATCACAGGAGTATAGTTTTCCCAAGCATAAGCAAGGGCTTCTCCTAAGGTTAATACTGTTTCTTCATAATTCCATGTTCTAAATTTTCCTTGCAAATATAAATTTGCTAATTGTGTATCTTGTGGAACAAGACAAGGATAATAGCGTAAACAGTGGGGATTGTAAGAAAGAGCTTTTTTTACATCATTAAGAAAGATTGTTGTTGTTTGGTTTGGAAGTCCTGCCATAAGCTGAATTCCAAGTTCATAGCCTTGTTCAAGAATAGTTTTACAAGCATTTTGTGCTATTTCACTTTGATAACCTCGTTTGCTTTGTGTTAAAACTACATCATTAAAACTTTGTATTCCTAACTCAATGAGATTTATACCATAATTTTTTAAAAGCATAAGAGCTTGATTATTATTTACACAATCTGGCCGAGTAGAACAACGCCCTTGCAAAAAAAATCCTTTTTTTTGGGCAAGCTCTTTACATGAAATGAAAAAATCAAGACAAAGATTAAAATCTTTTTCAGGTAATGCTGTAAAAGTTCCTCCATAAAAAGCAAGGTCTATTGTTTTTTCTTTTGTATATTCAAGAAAATTTATAAATTCTTGTTTTTTTTCTTGAAGAATTTGTATGAGGTTTTTATGGTTAGTTCCTGTTTGTTTTTCTTGGGAACAAAAAATGCAACGAAAAGGACAACCTAAAAAAGGTATAAAAATAGGAAAAATTTTA
>SAMEA104404100__coassemble_1671_pt1 | contig 19251 bp, 14 predicted proteins | sample SAMEA104404100__metabat2_high_PE_071 | metagenome-assembled genome bin SAMEA104404100 (sample SAMEA104404100) | Balaenoptera acutorostrata
AATATTTTGTTATTATCCTCATCAAATTTTGGGTAAATTGGAATATGGACATGGAAGATTTGATACAGAATTAAATTGTATTAATCCACAAATGGACATTTCTCATGAACTATCAAAGGCATTAACAGTTTTACCAAGAAATATTTTTGATAATTCTCGTGTTCAAAACTCCACGATAAAACAAAAATTAAGCCCTATTGAAAATAAAATTCTTTCTTCTGATTACTATAAGAAGTTAAAAGAAGGTTCTCTTTTTGAAAATGTTGGCAAACAACAAATATTTGTAAAAATGCAAAATCAATTCAATGAAAACAATTTCATTGAATATCCACTTAAAAATAACACTGCATTTCATCGTATAAAAGGTATGATTCAAATAAGAGATACCCTACGAACTCTTATCAATATCGAAAAATCAGAAAATCCAGACCTAATGATAATGGAAAGAAAACGCAAAGAATTGAATATTCAATATGATAATTTTGTAAAAAAATATGGTTATCTCAATTCTCAAGTAAACAGAAGTTTATTCAATTCTGATCCAGAAGCAACATTATTACAATCCATAGAGTTTAAATATGATAAAGGTATATCTAAAGAAGTTGCAAAAAAGACAGGCAAAGAACCTAAAGAAGCAAGTGCTGTAAAAGCTCCTATTTTTAAACATAGAGTTTTACAACCTATTGAAAAAGCAACAAAAGCAGAAACTTCAAAAGAGGCTTTGCTTATTTCTTTGCGTGAAACAGGAAAAATAGACTTTTCAAGAATGGAAAGTCTTGTTTCAAAATCACAAGAAGAAATAAAAAAAGAACTTAATGGAACTCTTATTTTTGAAAATCCTATAACAAAAGAATGGGAAGTTGCTGATAAATACCTTACAGGAAATGTTAGAAAAAAACTCCAAGAAGCTCAAAATTTTACTCATGAAAATAGTACATATCAATTTAATGTTGAAGCTTTAAAAAATGTAATGCCTGCTGATATTGAACCTGCTGATATTGGTGTACGCTTTGGGTCAACATGGATACCACCTAAAGATATAAAAACTTTTTTGGAAGAAAAAATCAGTAAACTTATGCTCAATAAAGATACTCTTGATTATATTCCTTCTATTGGACAATGGAATGTTTCATTAGATTTTGCAAGCAATACAGCCAATACAGAAATTTGGGGAACACCTGATTATCCCGCAAATAAACTTGTAAAATCATTACTTGAAAATACACCTATACGAGTAATGAAAAATACTGATCAAGTTGATGAAAGAGGTAATCCTATACGCGAATTAGACCAAGAAGCAACAAGTGCTGCAATGCAAAAAGCAGAAGCGATTGAACAAGAATTTAAAGATTGGATTTGGGAAAATGACGAACGCCGTGAACGATTAGCAAAAATATATAATGAAAAATTTAATACAAATATTCCTGTAAATTATGATGGTTCGCATATTGAATTGGCAGGAGCTTCAATAGGAGTTTCCTTACGTCCACATCAAAAAAATGTTATTTGGCGTAGTGTACAAGAAGGAACAGCTCTTTTTGACCACGTTGTAGGAGCAGGAAAAACACTAGCAACAGTTGCAACCATAAAAGAAAGTAAACGTATGGGTTTTATAAAAAAGCCTATGGTTGTTGTACCTAACCACTTAGTTTATCAATGGCGTGATGAATTTTATAAACTTTATCCTGACGCCAATATTTTGGTTGCAGACAAAGTTGATTTTCTTAAAGAAAATAGAGAACGATTTTTTGGAAGAATTACAACAGGTGAATGGGACGCTATTATTATTCCTCATTCTTCTTTCAAAAAAATTGATATGCCCAAAGATTTTCAAGAAGAAATCTTACGAGAACAAATTGACGCAGTTGAAAATTCCTTAACAACCTTATACTCCTCTGAGGATTCTAACAAAGCAACAATTAAACAATTAGAACGACAAAAAGAACGTATGCAAGAACACTTTAATAAATTATTAGATAGCGTTGGAACAAAAGGAAAAAATATTGATTTTTCTGATATGGGAGTTGACGCACTTTTTGTTGATGAAGCTCATGAGTTTAAGAATTTAGGCTTTTCTACTTCGCTATCTGTATCAGGTTTGGGTAATATTCAAGGATCTGCAAAGGCATTAGACTTATATATAAAATGCCGTTATTTACAAAAACAAAATAATGGTAAAGGAGTATTCTTCCTAACAGGTACACCGATAAGTAACACTATCGCTGAAGTATATACTATGCAACGTTATTTACAATATGACGCTTTACGAGATAAAGAAATAGAACATTTTGATGCTTGGGCTTCTACTTTTGGAAGAATTTCTTCTAATTGGGAACTTGACGCAACTGGAGTAAATTATAAACTGAAATCTCGTTTTGCCAATTTTAATAATGTTCCAGAATTGCTTGCAATGTATAGAACATTTGCCGATGTTGTAACAAAATCAGATATTGATGAACAAACAAAAAAACAAGGTTTACCTTCACTTACACCACCTATTTTAGGTGATAAACCTATTAATATTATAGTGGAACGAAGCCCACAACAAGCAGAATATATGGAAGAAATTATCGGACGAATGGAAGATTTACCAAAGAAAAAACCAACAGAAAATAATGCGTTAAAAATAACAAATGACGCACGAAAAGCTGGGCTTGATTATAGATTAATTGATCCAACAGCAGAAGATTTTGAAAACTCAAAAGTAAATGTTTGTGCAAATAAGATAGTTGAAATATGGGAACAATCAAAAGAAGATAAAGGAACACAACTTGTTTTTTGTGATTTATCCACTCCAAAAGGTTTAAGTAATACTTTAACTATTAAAGAAACTCATAGTGATAGTGATGACGAAGACCTAGAAAATGATACAGATACTATTAGCATGGACGAATTACTATCTATCAATTCTAATTTTTCTGTATACAATGATTTGAAAGAAAAACTTATAAAAAAAGGAATACCAGAAGAACAAATTGCTTTTATCCATTCCGCTAATAATGATATGAAAAAAGCAAAATTATTTAGTGATGTAAATAATGGTAATGTGCGTGTTCTTATTGGATCAACTTCTAAAATGGGTGCAGGTATGAACGTACAAGAGCGTTTAGTCGCTGCTCATCATTTGGACGCCCCCTGGAGACCTTCTGATTTGGAACAAAGAAATGGACGCATTATCCGTCAAGGAAACAAATTATATGAAAATAATCCTGATTTTAAAATACAAATTTATAATTATGCTACCAAACAAACTTATGATGCTAGAATGTGGCAAACAATAGAATATAAAGCTTCTGCCATAGAACAATTTAGAAAAGGTGATGTTTTACAAAGAAGTATAGAAGATGTGCAATCAGAAGCAGCCAACGCAGCCGAAATGAAAGCGGCAGCGTCTGGCAATCCTCTTATTTTGCTTGAAGTAACTTATAATACAGAAAAACGAAAACTTGAAGCTTTATATAATCAACACCAAAAAGCACAGCATAGACTTGATAGTAAAATAAAATACCTATCCAAAGCCGATGAACGATTAGCAATAGAAAAGCAAAAATACGATATTGCTTGCTCTGTTCGTGATAAAAATTCTGCAAAAGAAAACTATTTTATCACAAATGAAGGCTATAAACTTATCCATAAAGAAGAATTGCAAAAAAGTTTTTCTGCTTTAGTTGTTAATAGTGCAAAAGAAGTTTTACGCTCAATTAAAGCAGAGCCATGCATAGGTAAATATCGCGGTTTTGACGTTTCTATTCATCATAGTGCAAGTAGTGGTGATGAAAGATATTATAAATATGTATTATCAACGCCTGATGGAACAAAATATCAAGCAGATAATCTCGTTTATGAAATAGGAAGAGATTTTAAAATTTCACTACTATTTAATAGATTTGATGAATTATTAGATAATAAAATTGGAAAAGATTATGAAAATCAGAAAATAATTCATGCTAACGAAAAAAAAGAAATAATAAAAGCCCAAGAAGCACAAGGAACACCTTTTAAATTTATGGACGAACTCCAAGTTGTTCGCCAAAATCATAATGCTATTCTTCGTGAACTTGGGTATATGCAAAAGAATACAGAATATGTTTCTAATTTTGTTCCGTTAACTGTGGAAAAATATCGGGAACAAAAAACAATGGAACAAAAACAACAAAATACTATTACAAAACCAAAAGGGTTATCCTTATAAGGAGAAATAATAATGGCTAATGTTGGTTATATTAGAGTAAGCACTGCTGACCAAGAAACAGGAAGACAACTTGATAAAGTTGTTCTTGATAAGGTTTTTGAAGAAAAGATAAGTTCTGCAACACCTAATAGACCAATATTAGCCGAATGTTTAAATTACCTTCGTGAAGGTGATATTTTCTATATTCACTCCATAGATAGACTGGCAAGAAACCTTATAGAACTGCAAAGCATTGTCAGTTCTTTGGTAGACAAAGGAGTGGAAGTACACTTTTATACGGAAAACTTGACCTTTTCAAAAGGTTCTTCTCCAATGCAAGAACTCATGCTCCAGGTACTTGGTGCGTTCGCCCAATTTGAACGCAAACTTATTAGAGAACGCCAACAAGAAGGCATAAATAATGCCAAGAAACAAGGAAAATATCTAGGAAGACCTAAAAAACTTTCCGATGAAGACAAAAAACTTATTCTTGAAATGTATAACGACGGCTGTACTCCAAGCTTTATTGCGAATAAATTTGATGTATCAATTTCTTCAGTATATAAGATAATAAAATATAAATTATAAAAGAATGTGATGATAAAAAATTAATTTTAGGAGTAAGGAGCTGGAATAGAAAATTATCAATATTAATATATAGAGATAAAAATTGTTACTTTTATAACCATTATAAATTATAGGATTAAGCTAAAAAACACTTAATCCTATCAATTTATAAAATGATAACATAGTAAATTCTAATAATTAAAATTCATAATGTGTCCACATACTGATTATTTTTACCACTTTTTCTTCCTCAAGAATTTCATAAACAAGTCGATGTTTATTATTTATTCTCCGAGAATACGCTTTTTGCAATTTTCCTTGAAGTTTTTCATAGCTTGGTGGTGTTGCATAAGGATTTTCTTTTAAAATTTCCAATAAATTTTGGGTAATTCTATCTAATTTAGCTGATTTCAGTTTTGGAATATCATTGACTGCTTTTTTAGTATAAACAAGGGAATACACTACCAGTTCACCTCATCTTCCTTAATACATTCTTCTATTGGAGTATTTAAACCTTCAATAATTTTTTCTTCCATACCTGGAATTGATATCAAATATAAGGTTTCCTGCAAGCTTCTATATTCATCTTCACTAATTAAAACTGCATTTCCATTTTTAGTATTTATATTTACAGGCTCATTATATTTAATTGTTTGCTCTAATAATCCAAAAACATTTTTTCTAAAATTTGTTGCTGTAATTGAAATCATACTTATAACCTCCGTTTATATTATGTACAATATCATGTACATAATATAGGGTCAAGAAAATTATATATCCTATCTTGACATTCCTTGTGATTTACGAAGGTATTGTGCAGATTTAGCATGAAGAATGTTTTTATTAATGCCCTTGTTTTGATTAAATTGTAATTTTGGCAATCCATTTTTTACAGAAAAATACTCACTAGCCAAGTCTTTTGCTTGGTCAGTGAAGACTATACTTTTACCATCGTCAACGATTTTCCCTTGTGGGGTATTATAAATAATTGCTCCAGTTCGGGAAATTTTATACTCAACTGGTTGTTTAAGGATTGACTCCATGATTTGAATATCAAGAAGTTTCTTCTTGATTTGATGGGAATAATCTTTTGATTGTAAAATATCTTGCTTTGCTTGAATTTGTTCATTTTTATTGATTAATGATTGTTGATACTCTGATGTTTGATGAGTATCTTTATAAATACGTTGTTCGTATTTCAAAATGGAGAGCACTTCCTTATTTCCATTGCTTAGTTCATTTTGTAAATAACGAACAAAGTTTTTTTGATTAACCTCATAGTTTTCCTTTAGTTCTTGAACTTCTTCTATGTATTGTGCAGGTGTAAGGATTTTTCCTTGCATATCAAGCTTTGCAAGTTTATAGGCAATAGCTTGGTCTTGTTCAAATGCTTTCCAAAAAGACATGCGTATTTCATCATAATTGATAATTTCTTGTTCTTTTTCTTCTGCTTCTAAAACAGATAAAGCCTTTTCATTCCCATTAGCAATTTCACTCTTAAGATAGCGTGTAAAATTTTCTTGTGTTATAGCATAATCAGTAGCTAATGCCTTTATTTCTTCTTCCCTTTGTTCTGGAGTTAGGACTTTACCGTGCAAATCATTTTTTGCAAGGTGTAAAGCTTTTTGTTGGTCTTTGATAAAATCAGTCCACAACTCATCTTTATACGGATTAATCTTTGCTTTCTTTGACTGAAGAACTTTCAATGCAACTTGATCACCTGCAAGAGCTTTGTCTTGCAAAAATTTAAGCCAGTTTTTTGTTTGTTCTTTGCTTAGCTGTAAGCGAATTGTATTTATTTCTACACGTTCTTTATTTCGGACAATTTTCATCAATTCATTTTTGGTTTTTCTATTTACTCCAAGTAAAACGATTTTCATTTTTTCTTGATAAAATTTATCTCTTATAGCTTGTATTTCTTCTGCTCCATTTTGTTTTATGAACTCTTGCCATAAGGCTTTCATTTCTGGATTTTGTTGAGCAGGCTTACGCTTAAACGTCAATTTAGGCTCTATTTTATCAATATCCTTTGGTGCAACATATTTGCCAAACTTCTTGGAAAGATTTCCAAGAGAAAAAGCTTTATCAAGTGTACTTGCTTTTATTGTTTGTTTGCCATTAGCATTTTTGATAACCAAACCATTGCCATGTGGCTTTAAGCGAAGTCCATACAACGCAAATGCTGTATGAACTTCTTGCCAATCTTTTGCATTATTGACTAAATCAACCAATTCATCATGTTGATTATGGCAATATCTTTCAAAGCTTTCTTCTCCAGTTTGAGCTTCAACGCGTGCTGATGTATCGTTGAGCTTTACGGATATATCCTTTTTGTCAATGCCATTATCTATGGCTAAATTATATTTTTTCTCTATTTCACGACAAATAGTACCACGGATCTTATAATCACGATATGGCTCGTATCGTGTATGCTTGACAGGGTGAATCATATTATATGCAATATGCATGTGCATATTTTCCGTGTTAATATGAACTCCACAATGCCTTTGATGTTCTTCAAAACCTAAAGCTTTTGCAAATTCTTCTTCTATGTTTTTAAAATCTTTTTCTGTAAGTTTTCCTTCGTCTTCCTTGCGAAAACTAATCACTAAGTGATAAGTTTTTTCCTTAGTTGTACGAGTATTCAAAGCCTGTGTAAGCTCAACTTCTTGTATTGAAATATCATAATCATCATTATCATAACAGCCTGCACTCCAAGATAATAAACACTTTTCTTGTTTATTAGACTTTTTTGCAGCTGCAATATAATCAGCAAGCCTTTTATAATTATCAGACTTTGCTTTACAATGAATATGCTTACTTATCATTTTTTATGGTATCCACTAATGCCTTTAATTCTGCTTGCCTTTGGCGAATTTCTTTAAGTAAAGGTTCAACTTTATATTTTTCCATGCCGTTTGAAATTGCCATTTTCAACAAACCACCTAAGCGACCTAAGTCAGATGAAAATTTTAATAACTCCAAAGAAGAAGTTATATTGCTTTTATTTGGGAGTGGCGTACCTAAACAAACATTTTTTACAAACTTAGATATTGTCAATCCCGTTGCTTCACTGGCTTGTACAACTTGGGCATATTCTTCTTCAGTAAGGTATGCTTTGATTATTTTTTTTCGTTTCATTTTTTATTTTTTCCTTTCAGAAAAAGCGTTGAGCCGAAGGCGAATAAGCTAAAGCTCCATGCAATGGCAGGACGTAAAGTAGTAACACTTTGAAAAAGTGGTACCACTTTACCTGTCCTGTCTTTTTGAGAAACTTGATTATATAACATACTTCAAGATTATTACAATAACCACGTAAAAACCATAAGATTTTTCAAGATACTTCTAGATTATCAAATTATCTTGAGTAATCTATAAGTTTCTTAGAATTCTTTTTTGTGAATCTTGAAACATCTTGACTAATCCGTTTCTTTTATGATATGAACTATTTCATGAACAGCTTTTCGCCCTTGATTTGGTGCTAAGTGAGCGTAACGCATTGTCATTTGTAAACATCTATGTCCTAGTAATTCTTTGACAATGATTATATCTACTCCACTTTGAACTAACCAAGAAGCAAAAGTATGTCTGAGAGAATGAAAAACAATTTTTTCTCTATTATCATTAATATTTGCATTTAAGCCTATATCTTCAACTGCTTTATTAAATATTAGAGAAACTCTTGAAATTTTATTCTTTGAAAATAAAAAAGAGAAATTAAATAAAAGGTACTTTTGAGCAATTTTAAGAGCAACCTCATTTAAAGGGATAACTCTTGAATATGAATTTTTTGTATCAAAAATAGTCAATAATTGTTGTTGAGTATTTACTGATGATGGACGTAATGAAAAAATTTCACTTGCTCGTAAACCCGTATTCAAAGCAAATAATGTTATATCATGCCAAAGTTCATTACGTAACTTTAAAATTGATAATAAATTCTTTGCCTCTGTTTCAGAAAGAAATCTTGTTCTAGAATTATCAACTTTTGGCATCTCAAAAAAAGGTAATTTAGCTGAGCAAATTTCTAATTTGATAGAACGATTTATTATCCGTCTCAATAATGATAAACATAATTTTACTGATTGAGGTGATAAATTTTGATTAAATAAATAAGAGCGATATATCAATATATCATGAGCTTTTATTGTTTCAATAGATTTTTCGCCCCAATACGGTTTTAAGTGCTTATTATATCTGTTTTTCTCTTTTTTAAGACTATCTTTTTTTAAAATTTTTGTTGTTTGGTAAAATTCCCAAGCAGCGTTAATTGTATACATTTTTTTACTCCATAAAAAATTTATATTTTATATCGGAGTAAATAAATAAAAAGTTATAATATGTTTATTTTACTAAGCATAGAGCTTGAAAACCGTTGAGGGTTCACGCCCTCCGGGGGTTCAAATCCCTCTCTCTCCGCCACTTAGTAAAAAACAAAAAAATATATAGTAGTCGTTATGTTGAATAACGACTTTTTTTTATTATCTTTTTTTATCAATTCATTTACGTTATATAATTTTTATAATTATACCCATTATTCTAATAAATTATATTTACTTAAATTTAATACCATAATTAAACAAAAAAGGCCGTCTTTATTAAACACGGCCATTTTTATTTTATTATCTAGTATAAAAATATTTTTTATACTCAAATAATGCCTTATATGAATTTTAACGTATGATATACTGAAAGTTGTTTAAGAAATTTTAATGCTTCATCTTTTATTGCTGCAATATTTTCTTCATCAGTTTCAAGACATTTTCCTTCAAAAACAATTTTATGTCCTTTTGTTGCCAATAAATTCCATACAAAATCTACTAATTTTTTATAGGAAACAGGTCCTTCTAATTGTTTACTTGCATACAACAACATAAATTGTATGGTATTAAAATTCATAGCTCCACCAATAAATGGACTGGTTAAGGACGATATACGTATATTTGTTGTTACTTGTGCTAATAATTTCTCATTCATCATTTTTGAATGTTGCATAATTTCTTCATCAGCTTCCCTTGTTATAAGCAAATGCTTTTTAGCATAAAGGCTCATAAGAGCTGTAACTGTATGATTAAATACAAAACCAGCATTATGCGTTGCTTCAAAAACCTTTGCAAGAGAATGAGGCTTACTATCGCCAAGTACATGTAAAATTGGTGCATAAATATCAGAAAAATCTGCATCTCCCAATAAACATTGCACTTTACCATTAATTTCATCTTTTGGTGAAACAAGTATACAAGATAATTCTTTTAATGCTTCTTGGCGTTGTGTTGGCGTAAGAGTTACAGGTCCTTTTATCCAAATATCACGTCTAAATTGTTGATTATAAATATAATCTTTTAATGTTTCTTGCATAATTGAATTATTTACAGAAGCAAATAACTCATTTTGTTCTTGGCTAAAATTAATTTTATCAAGATGTTCAAAAGCTGTTGCTGAACAAGCAAAAGAAAGTTTAGCTGGTTCCAACCATTTAGCCATATCAGAAAAAAACATTGGACACCAATTATCATTACAATATTCATGAAAAAGATAATTATGATCCAATTCTCTTAAAGAATGTAATTTTGCAAGCACATTAGGATTATCTTTGCAATGTATTGAAGAAGTTTTAAAAACTTGTTCTGCAAAATCTAAAGCATTATCCACTTTTTTATTTAAAGATAAATTAGGAGCAGAGCAATTAGTTGCGTGTAAACGCAAAAGTTCACGTAATGGGCTAGTTTTATTATGTCCTGGTAAGGTATTATAACTAATATAAAGCATACCCCCAACATTTAACTTACGACGAATAAAATCTACAATTATTTTTCTATTTTCATCAGAAACCCAAGACCAAATACCATGCAATGCTATATAGTCAAATTGCGGTAAATCTTCCCTTTGAGCAAATTCAGCAAAAGAATCATCAAAAAGATGAACATTAGTATTTTCTGCATAATTTGCTAATTCTTGTGCAAAATTTACTTGTGTTGGCATAAAATCTGTTCCATACCAATTAATCTTAGATGTTACAGCATGGAAATTAATGGATAGTCCTTGCCCAAAACCAAGTTCACAAGCATTTTTAATTGTTGGTGGTACAATACCTTTTGCTAAAAGTAAAAATTTTAATTGTACTGGATTTAATTCATTAAAATAATAACAACAATAATCTGTCTCTGTTCTATATCCTTCGTCCCAAGAATGACCCATACGCTATCCTTAAATATTATTATCTAGTAATTTTGTTAAATAATTTCTAGCTATGGATATAACGACTTGTATGTATACTGTCAATCAATCAAAAATTTTAAGTTTTAATATAAGGTGTAGTTTCCAATTACTTTTATTTATACTCATTAAATTTGTTTCTATCATATTTATATCTTATATAAAATAACAAAAAGCTTCACCCCTTGCTCCAAGCAAAAAATGAAACTTTTTCAATCTACAATTTTATGTACGTATTATTTTTCTTTTTATCTTTCTATGTTATTGGAGTTATATGGAATAATTTAAAAACACACGCTAATAAAGAACTCTAGTATTTTTAACAAACTTTGTAACAAAAACTAATTCATAAATATAAAAAAAAGACCACATACTGTGGTCTAAATATATATGGTGGATGGTGAGAGGCTCGAACTCCCGACCCTCGGTGTGTAAAACCGATGCTCTACCAACTGAGCTAACCATCCTTATTTGCTGAATGAGATATCTTTATATAGAAAACATTTTTACTTGTCAAATACTTTTTTTATTTTTTATATGATATTTTCCCTATCATTTTAAATTTTATATAACTCTCATATAAAATTTATTTCTATATTAATTTTTCTTTGAAAGAAGAACTAAAAAAAAATCCTTTTCTCTTCCTTCAAAACTTTTTTATCAAGTTCTTTTACCTATCCCAAAATACTTTTAAATTTATTACAATAAAAATAAATTAACATTATAAAAATGTACTCCTTTTTTATCCAAGATCTATACATTTTTTATGTCTGTCAAATTTTCTTATAGGAAAAAACTTGCTATTTTAGGGTATTTATGGGAATAATAACAGTTTCTTGTTCGAAATTCAAATTCCACGGGAAAAATATGGAACAATTTTTTCAACAAACGATTAATGGTCTTGCCATTGGTGGCATTTATGCTCTTGTAGCTCTTGGCTATACAATGGTTTATGGCGTATTAAAGCTCATTAACTTTGCACATGGAGATCTTTTTACTCTTGGTGCATATTTTGGCATGACGCTTTTTGTCAGTTTTGGTTTAGCTGGTTCACTTCCTATTTATCTTGCAATTTTTCTTGTTGCATTAATGGTTATGGGACTAGTAGCTGTACTTGGTGGTGTTTTAGAAAGAACTGCCTACCGCCCTTTAAGAAATGCAAGCAGACTTTCTGCTGTTGTTTCTGCTGTTGGTGCATCAATTTTCTTCCAAAATGCAATTTTGCTTTTATGGGGAGGAAATTATTATGTTTATCCTGAAAGTGTACGCCCGACAACCATTATCAATTTATTTGGAATGGGAGTGCCATTAATCCGTTTTATTTTAATTGGTGCTTCTATACTTCTCATGCTTGTTCTATATTGGTTTATCCACAGAACAAAAACTGGTACTGCAATTCGTGCTGCTGCTATTGATCAAGGTGCAGCTCGTCTTATGGGTATTAATGTAAATAGAATTATTGCATTGGTTTTCCTCATTGGTCCTGGTCTTGGTGGTGTGGCTGGTCTTATGGTTGGCTTAGCTTATGGTCAAATTGATTATAGCATGGGCTTTTCTTATGGACTAAAAGCCTTTACTGCAGCTATTTTAGGTGGAATTGGCAATATTCCGGGTGCAATGATAGGTGGGTTAATTCTTGGCTTAGTGGAAACATTAGGAGCTGCATACCTAACTATTGCATGGAAAGACGCTATTTCTTTCTTTGTACTTATTCTTATCTTAATTATTCGCCCTACTGGTATTTTGGGTGAAAGAGTGGCGGACAAATTATGATTACAAAGAAAAATGCGTATTTATTTATTTTTAGTGCATTTATCCTTTTTATGGGTATATTACCAATAGTTCTTAATAATTATTGGATAGCTGTTTTTGTAAGTGTGGGGCTTGGTACATTACTTTCCCTTTCACTTAATATTATTTTAGGACAAGCTGGAATTTTCCACATGGGACACGCTGCTTTTTATGCAATAGGAGCATATACAACAGCAATTTTAAATACCCGCTATGGTATTCCTATTTTTTACCTTATCCCTATTTCTGGTATTATTTCTGCTATTTTTGCCTATTTTGTAGCAAGACCTATTATCCACTTAAGAGGTGATTATCTTCTTATGGTAACTATTGGTATTGTTGAAATTGTGCGTATAGCCTTAGTCAATGATATTGGTGGATTAACAGGTGGAGCTAATGGACTTTTTGGCATTTCTCGCCCTGAACTTTTTGGAATAAAAATCAAAAAAGATATGCAATTTTACTATCTTATTTGGTTTTTTGTTATTGCTACAATAATTCTTTTTCATTGGCTCAATAATTCTCGTTTTGGTCGAGCATTATCTTGCATAAAACAAGATGATATTGCAGCAGAAGGTTGTGGCATTAATGTAGCTCACTATAAAACAGCTGCTTTTATGCTTGGAGCTTTTTGGGCAGGCATGGCAGGAACTCTTTTTGCAGCTAAAATGACTATTATTTCACCAGGATCATTTACTTTTTGGGATTCTGTTCTTTTATTTGCAGCAGTAATACTTGGTGGTGGTAGTCAAGCTGGCGTTATTTTAGGGGCTTTTCTTGTTTTTGGATTACCTGAAATCTTTCGTGGCTTTGCTGAAGCTCGTATGCTTATCTTTGGTTTAGCTTTAATGATTATGATGGTTATCCGCCCACAAGGTATTTTGCCTCCACGCCCTAAAAAATATTCTCTTTCTCCTCTTTGGCAAGAAAAAGTACAAAAATTATTAGCAAAGGACGCATAAAAACTATGGAAACTCCCTTGCTTTCATTAGAAAATGTAACAAAAACTTTTGGTGGCTTAAAAGCTGTTAATAATATGAGTTTTGATGTTGCAAATGGCTCTGTTATTGGCATTATTGGACCAAATGGAGCTGGTAAAACAACAGTTTTTAACCTTATTACAGGTAACTATATTCCTGATAGTGGCGACATTCGCTTTCAAGGGCAATCTCTAGTTAAACTCAAACCCCACGAAATTGTAGAAAAAGGTATTGCAAGAACATTCCAATCAATTCGCCTTTTTAGTGATTTACCAGTTATTGAAAATGTTTTAGCTGGCCGTCATTGTCGTATGCAAAGTGGACTTTTTTCTTCCCTCTTTCGTATGCCAAAACAACAAAAAGAAGAAAAAATAGCTCTTGATAGAGCAATGGAAGAATTAGAGTTTGTTGGACTTGCCCAAATGTGGAATGAAAGAGCTGGTTCTTTATCCTATGGAAACCAAAGACTTTTAGAAATGGCAAGAGCTTTGGCATCAGATCCTAAGCTCATTATTTTAGATGAACCAGCAGGAAGTATGAACCAACCTGAAACAGCTGTTTTAATAGAACTTATTCATGCAATTCAAAAACGTGGTATAACAGTTATGCTTATTGAACACGACATGGGACTTGTTATGAAAGTTTGTGAAAAACTTGTTGTTATTGAATATGGTACTAAAATTGCCGAAGGTTTACCAGAAGATGTGCGTAACAATCCACGAGTAATTGAAGCATATCTTGGTCGTGATGATTAATAAAAAAGAAAAACAAACAATTATGGATATAATATGTTTTTAGAATTAGATAATCTCCGTGCAGGATATGGACAAATAGAAGTTTTACATGGGGTAAGCCTTCATGTGAATCAAGGTGAAATTGTTAGTATTCTTGGTGCTAACGGAGCAGGAAAAACAACAACAATGCATACCATAAGTGGACTTGCAACCATTATGGGAGGCAGTATTCGCCTTGCTGGAGAAGAAATAAATAAATTACAAAGCCATGAAATTGTTACACGTGGACTAACGCAATCCCCAGAAGGTAGACGTGTTTTTAATTCATTAACTGTATTTGAAAATTTAAATTTAGGGGCTTTTACCATAAAAAATCAAGATGTAATAAGTGAAACTCTTGATTGGATATATGGACTTTTTCCTCGTCTTTACGAACGCCGTAGCCAATTAGCAGGAACACTATCAGGAGGAGAACAACAAATGCTTGCCATTGGTAGAGCATTAATGGGACAACCTAAAATTTTACTCTTAGATGAACCCTCACTTGGTCTTGCTCCACTATTAGTAAAAGCAATTTTTGAAACAGTACAAAAAGTTAATGAAAAAGGCGTAACAATTCTTATTGTGGAACAAAACGCAAAAGCAGCACTCAAAATTGCTACTCGTGGTTATGTTATGGAAATGGGACGTATAACAATGGAAGATAGTGCGGAAAATCTTCTTGCAAACCCAAGTGTACAAAAAGCCTACTTAGGACATTAATATATCAAAGGAAAATCAACTTTTGATTTTCCTTTTTTATTTACATTTATCATTTTTTTATTACTCCCCAAATTCTATTTAAAATAAATCAATCTTCCTACCCAAATTATAAAATTCCTTTATCTTAACAAAATTTACTATTATGATAATTTCTCTTTTTATTGATAATTTTGCAAATTGTTCAAACAAAACATTTTCTTTTTTAGATCGTGAAAATTCTTCTTTTGCAATTCATACGGACAAAATACAAACACAATCTTTAATCTCTTTAGAAGATAATACGCTTTTTTTAGCATTATCATTTTTAAAAGCATTAGTTACTAATGAGCAAAAGAGCTTACAAACAGAAGAAATACAAAAATATCATGCTCATATAAACAATATTGCAAGTTTTCAACTTATTTTTAGAATTTTTGGCAATAATTATATATATAATTTACAGTTATCACAAAAAGAAATTATTCAAGAAAGATTTTATCAATTTGATTTTTTTGATACTAATAATATTGGAAAACTCGATCAAGGCAAAATGATTTTTCAACGTATTAAAGACAATATTTTATATGGCGAAAAAAACATGATATTACCCCATGATGAAGTATTAATTTCTTTTTATTCTGATAAAAAAACAGCCCCAATAGCATATTATCAAGCCTATGCATATTTTAAAAAAGAATTATTTCTTTTTATGGATACAAATTTTCTTTCTTTTATGGGAAAAAGAGGCATTGCCACTGAAGGTGAACAATTGTTAACAAAACTTTCTCTTAATGGTGCTACTTTAATACCATTTTTTTCTATGCAAAATAACATAAATAAAAATAGTTATTATCACGTAAATTGCACAGATACTACAATGCAATTTATAGAAAACAATACACTAGAAATGCATGGAGAAATAACTCATTATTTAGAAAATATACAAGAATTTCTTGCAACACTTCATGCAATGCATAGTGAAACATATAGAATTTTTGGTATTGATAAAATTAATACGTATTTAACTACAATTACGTTTTTTCTTTTAAAAGAAGTCTTTCTTTTAGAACGTGATACTAAATTTAATCAATTATTTTTTACAATAAATTAACATATAAAACGTTATAAAATCAATAAAATCTACTAATTATATTAGTATGTTCTTCTTATTTTAAAGTATAATGTAAAAAAAAGAAAAAACTAAAAATATAGTATGATTAATCCCCTTCTTAAAAAGGGGATTAATCATAAAAACATGCATACTAACCAATCGTATTTTCAGAATAAAAACAATAACTATTTTTTGTGGTTTGTTTTACAGTATATAGGGCTTGGTCTGCTTTTTCATATAAATCAGCAAAACTATCAGAAGAATCATCAATCATTACAATCCCAATGGACGCACTTATTTGCACTTTATCATCATCTTTTTGATAGGTTTGACATAAAAGCTTGTTAAGTTCTTGAATACGCAATTCAAAAAATTCTTGACTTTTAATATGTTCAACAAAGATAATAAATTCATCACCCCCCAAACGTCCAATAATATCCGTATTTCTAAAGAAATTTTGTAAAATTTTAGCAGTATTTTGAATGGCTTTATCACCAACACCATGCCCTAACACATCATTAACTTCTTTAAAATAATCTAAATCTAAGATAATTAAAGCATGTTGAACGAATGGAGTATTATTTTCTAATTTTTTAAGAACTTTTTGCATTAATGCACCACGATTATAAAGATTTGTTAAAAAATCAAATTGTGATTTTTTTCTATCTTTTTAATCTCGTGTAAGTGTTTTTCTATTTGTAAATCTTTTTCTTTGTATTCTTCATAATTTTCAAGAACACCAATAAATTGATTTTGTGTATCTTCTAAATTGGAAATAATACGTATTCTTGTCCATACTTTTTTATCATTTCTTTGTAATGCAATAATAACAGGATCACAGTTTTCTTTTTTTACAATTAAATTATCATAAAACACATCGTATGCAATAACACTTTCTTTATCTATTAAGCCTTTTGCTAACAAATTTATGTACTTCATATCATTAAAAGAATAATACGCTATGGTATTTTTTGTTGGGTAACCATAAAAAATAACCTGTTTTTCTTGGTGGTCAATAGTAAAAGGAATATTACCCGTTTCTTCAAGAATAGCACGAAACATGGAATTAATAGTTTGAATTTTATGATTTTGATTTGAAATTCTTTTATACATTTTATAAATAATAGTATAAATTAGACTAAAGATTAATATAATACCAAAAGTTAATATGATAAAATATTTAATCATCATTCCACGAGTTTTATAAATAAACGCATCAAATTCATCACTTACCTGAATGGAAAATAAATACCAATTATGAATTTTTAAAGGACGAAAGCTTACATAACGACCTTGCTCTTTATGTTCAAAATAAAACTCTCCTTTTTCTTTATTTTGAATTATATCTTTTATTTTTTGTACTGATATATCCTCATCTAATTCATATAAAGCTAATTCTTCCCAAATATTAATAATTTTCATTTCTTTATTAATGGCAAAAGTACTTTTAGAAGGTAAAATATAATTTCCACTATCATCAATTATTTGAAAATACTTATAGGTACGGTCAACTAATTCAAGACTTTTCACAACATCAGTAATTAAATATTTTCCCCATAACATTCCTGAAACTTGATTATGAGAAAAAATTGGAACAGCAATAAAGAAAAATGGTTTTTCCTTATCATAGACAACATTAGAATAATAAACACCATCAGTTTTAATAAATTCTAAAATATCTTTATAATGAATGTCATATAATAATTTACATTCATCAATACTTTCACCTTTTAAATTAGAAATTCCAAAAAACATATATTTAAAATGCTTATTAATTTTTTGTAATTTAATTATCACTTCTTTTGAAGACAAATCATCATTTTCAAAATCAGATGCAACAATTTTTAAAAAGCTAGCATAGCGTTCTAATTCTTCTTGAAACTGTTTCTCTATATATAATGATATTTCATCAAGTTGATGCATAGAATGTTTATAGGATAATTGGTATAATTTTTTATTAAAATCAAAAAAGATAACAATTTGACCTAATAAAATTATAGCTACAATTATAATAATAACTGTAATACTTTTTGATTCTTTAGAAGCTAGCCATTTATCCATAACATTACCTATTAAACATATTGTTACTAATAAAAATTAGTCAGAAATATAAATTAATTATTGTAAAATTACAATAGAAATGTATAACAATATTATATTTCATACTTAACTAATTATAAACAATAAAAAATATTTTCTTTTCATTATAATAATGAACGAATTTATTTCTTTTTATTAAAATAAATATGCCGTTCACATAAGTAAATGGCTATACCTAAAAGATTAATTAAAGATTAAAATATAGTATATTTTTAATTTATTTAATATGTTATTTATCATTATTTAAATAGAAAATATTTCTTAACTACTTGTATTTATTTTTTTTATTATATAAAAAACAAAAGCTCTTTTGCACGCAAAAGAACTTTTGGATTAAAAAGTTTTGAGGGAAGAGTTTGAGAAGGGATCTTTTTCAAAAGTTCTCCTCTCAAAAAAATCATTTTAAATTATAATATATTTTTATTCTTCGTCTAAAAATCCTGTATCATCTGGAAGATTTTCTTTACTTGCTTCTGTTCTAGCAAGCACATCACAACGTTCATTTTCAACGTGTCCAGCATGGCCTTTTACCCAGTTAAAAGTAACATTATGCTTACTCAATGCTGTATCAAGTTCTATCCACAAATCTTGATTTTTAACTGGTTTCTTTTGTGAAGTTTTCCAACCATTTTTTTTCCAGTTTTCTAACCAACCTTGTTTAATTGCTTTGGCTACATATTGAGAATCTGTATAAATATTGACAGTACAAGGCTCTTTTAGTTTATTTAATCCAGTAATTACTCCTAATAATTCCATTCTATTATTAGTTGTTTTATTAAAACCACTAGCAAATTCTTGTTGTTTTCCTTTAAATTCTAAAATAACACCATAAGCACCAGG
>SAMEA104404100__coassemble_1736_pt1 | contig 18669 bp, 15 predicted proteins | sample SAMEA104404100__metabat2_high_PE_071 | metagenome-assembled genome bin SAMEA104404100 (sample SAMEA104404100) | Balaenoptera acutorostrata
CTAATAGTACATTCGTGTACACCACTCGGGCAAAAAAATTTTAAAATAAATTTTATTTATAATTATATCAAATAAATATGTCAGAATAAAAATTTCCCCCGCCTCCACCAAATAAAAATTTTCAATAAGCCCCGTAAGTAATAAAACCCCTTGCGGGGCTTATGTTTTACCATTTTATTTATCTAGTTTTTATTTTGCTCTATATTACATAAGAAATTTTTATTATTACTCCTTTTTATTTAACTAGTTTTTATTTTTACTCCATTTTGCAAAAACAGTTTTTACTGTTACTCCATATCACATAACCAATTATTATTGTTACCTCTTTTTGTTTAAACTGTTTTTATTTTTATGATTTATTATTCTTTATAAATATATTCAAATTGTTACAAAAAACTACGCAAAGTACAAACAAGCAAGATTTTATATAAAGTATATTTTAAAATTATTTATCATTACTTAAATTAATTAGCTGTATTTCTATAATAATCTTATTTTTTTAGAGAGCAGAGTTTAAGAGTTTTTTTCAAAAATTTCCCAACATAAGATAAAATAAATTTAGCTTTTTGATTAAAATCATAACTATTAATATTAAAAAATATTTATTGACACCAGTTATTATCTTGGATTAAATTTGCGTGCTAACAACATATTAATATCTATATGTTTAAACAAAGCAAAAAATAGTCTAATTATGAGGAATTCTCCAATTGTTAGGCAAAAGATTAGCTCCAACAAAAGGGAGATTTTTTTTTATGAACAAGAAAAAAGAAACAGTAATTTTGGGATTTGCTTTATTTGCCATGTTCTTTGGAGCGGGCAACCTTATTTTCCCACCTTCTTTAGGAATTGCAATGGGAAAAGACTGGTTTTGGGCAGGAATAGGATTTTTATTAACAGGCGTAGGCCTTCCATTATTAGGAGTTTTGGCTTTTACAAAAGTAGGACGACTTGAAGATTTTTCTATAAAAGTTTCTCCTAGATTTAATACGCTTTATTGTACCATACTTGTACTTGTAATTGGACCTTTATTTGCTATTCCAAGAACAGGATCTACAACATTTGAAATGGGAATTCTTCCTTCATTTCCAAATACAGACCCATTTTTATTATCAATAATATCCTCTATTATATTTTTTGGAATAACATTTTTAGTTGTTATCAGAGAATCAAAACTTACTGATATTATAGGAAAATTTATTACACCTGTTCTTCTTCTTACTTTAGCTGCCATAGCTTTTTTTGGAATTACTGGTGATATAGGAACTGCTGTTGATAAAAAAGTTACAGGGGTTTTCGCACAAGGTTTTGTAAACGGTTATCAAACAATGGACGCTCTTGCTTCTGTTTTATTTGGGCTAATTATTGTTACTGGCCTTGAAGGAAAAGGAATCACAAAAGAAAAAGAACAAAGATATTTTCTTGCAGGTTCTGCATTCATTGCAGCATTAGGACTTGGACTTATTTATTTCTGCCTTGTGTTTTTAGGTTCTAAAGTAAGTGGAGCTGGAACATTTGAAACTACAAGTGCTGCTTTGTATCTTGCTGAAGTAACTCTTGGCTCAATCGGAAAAATAGCATTTGGTATTTGTGTTGCTACTGCATGTTTTACAACTGCTGTTGGACTTGTTGCAATATCTGCTGACTGGTTTGCAAGATTCACACCTATTAGCTATAATATGTGGGCTTTTATTATTTCTGTTTTTTCTGGTGTACTAGCATTGGGTGGCGTTGATACTATTATCAAATTTTCTATCCCTGTTTTATGTATATTATATCCTGTAACAATCATTCTTATTCTTTTAAACATTTTTGGTGTAAAAAATACTTTAGTTTTCAAAGTTGCAACATACACAACTCTTGTTACAATTATTATTGAAGTTGGAGCTCAAACATTAGGCCTTACAGGAGTTTCTGAACTTCTTAAGAAAATACCTTTAGCTGATGTTGGTTTTGTATGGATTATTCCATGTATTGCAGGAATGATTATTGCGTATATTATTACACAAATAAGAAATAATGCTAAACAAAACTAAATACGCTAAAAACCATTTTCATATTTTTTGCTATAACAAAGTAAAATAACATAACTAAATTAAATAAAAAGCCCTGTAAAAACATACGGGGCTTTTTATTTACTTCATATAATATATAACAAAAATATTTATTATTCTCTCTCCTTCTTCATCATATTAACACTTTACTACATACAGAAAATTTTATAAAAACAAATATTATCCTTATAATTCTATTGACATTTTATAGGGATTTGATAGAGCCTTACAAAAGTTTGAAAACACATTTCATAAAAAGGAGAGAAGTATGCTTAGAACAAGTAAACAAAGTGTTATTTTTGTACTTATTTGTTTAGTTTTATTATATATTTCTTGGGGCTCTTCTTTTCTTTTTACAAAACTTGGTTTGCAATATATTCCCGGTGTTACACTTTCTGGAGTACGGGCTATTTTATCTGGTCTTATTCTTTTAGCCTTAGGTATTTTCTTTCAAGGATATCATAAAATAACATGGGATACTATTAAATATTCTGCTATATTAGGATTATTACAAGTAGTTGTAAGCAGTGGTTTTTTATCTAAAGGACAAGAAACTATCCCCTCAGGTTTAGCAGCTCTTCTTTGTGGAACAATACCTCTTACAATGGTTCTTTGTGAATGGCTTTTTTGGGATGGGGGTAGACCAAAATTAAAGCATTTTTTAGGCTTAGCTTTAGGTATAGGCTCTATTGGTTATATTAACTTTGGAACATTGTTTAGTAGCAATATTTCACCTATCGGATTATCATTAGTTATTTTAGCGACACTTGCTTGGGTATATGGGGGACATTACTCAAAATCTTGTTGCATAGATAATAGTCATTATATTTTCCAATCAACAGGATTAATTCTCTTGCTTGGTGGAATTGAATGCATTATTTTTGGCTATGGAGTGGGAGAGCGTTGGGATATAAGCCTTTTTGATTATAACGCTTTTGTTATTCTAACATTTTTAGTTCTTATGTCTTCTATTGTTGGTTACACAACATATTTATGGTTATTATATAATGTACGCCCTGCTGTTGCATTATCCTATGAATATGTTAACCCTGTTATTGCATTGGTTTTGGGGTGGGCTTTTGCTGGAGAGGAGTTGAATGCTCAATATATCATTGCTTGTGCAATACTCATAAGTTCTGTCTTTTTAGTCAGTTCTTATGGAAAAAAATAAAAAAAGGAAAACACTATGAAAAACATTCTCACAAAACTTAGTATTGTTTTTGCGTTAGTACTTTTAGTTGCTTGCAGCGGAAACAATGAAGATCCATCAGCAGTAGTTGATCAATTCATTACTCTTGGCAACAAGGGTGAAATGGAAGAAGCATACAAATTAGTATGCAAAAAAGATCAAGAAAAAATTAGCTTAGACATTTTCAAAGCTCAAGCAGAACAACTCAAAAACCCAATTATCCAAGAATTTGTTGCAAAAGCAGAACACAAAATTGTTGATACACAAATTGACGGCGATACTGCTGTTGTAACTGTTGATCAACAACTTCCTGATCTTGCAAAAATTATGCAAGCATCTGTTCAAGTTGCTATGAAAAATCCTAACTTAAAAGACCAAAATGAAGCATTAAAAGCTGTTTTAGATGAATTTAATGGTGATGTTCCAATGGTAAATAAAACCATTAAATATAATGTATTCAAAGAAGATGGTGCTTGGAAAGTTGAATTTCCAAAAATGTTCTAAAATTTAATTAGCCCCGAAAGGGGCTTTTTTATTTAAAAAATAATAATAACAAATAATATACGTTACACCTTATTTTACTAACTTTTCTTATAATATAACAAAAAATAACCTCACCAAAAAACTATTTATAATTCTTGACGTAAAACTACTAAGAACTTATTAATAATAAAAAAACTTTGGAGTGCTTATTGTTTAATTTTATTAAGAAAAATCATTTTATTGTCAACTATATGCGTATGTGGCCTTTTGTAAAACCAATTTGGTTTGTGTCCCTTATGTCTATATTAGTTGGTATTCCTATTGGTGCATTAGATGCAACTGTTGCACTCTTTTTAAAACCATACACAGATCTTGTAATTGTTAATGCTGCCAATGTTCAAGCTCCTTGGTATTTACCTTTTTTAATTGTTGGTTTTACTATTGTTCAAGGTATTTTAATTTATCTATCTAATTTTCTTACCGCAGTTGCAGGTGGCAAACTAAATTATTTTGTTAAAGAAAAACTATACGCAAAACTTCTTTCATTAGATACATCATATTACGATAAGCAAAACTCTGGTGTTATTTTATTTCGTTTTTCTTCAGATGCTGACCTTGCTTGCAATGGACTTTTACATAACCTAAAAACTCTTGTAACAAGAATTTGCTCTACTTTAGGGCTGTTATGTGTTCTTATTTACACCTCTTGGCAATTAGCTATAATAGCAATAATTGTTTTAGGAATTACGGTTGCACCTCTCACTATGGTTCGACGCTTACTCAAAAAAATAGTAAAGCAAAATGTTGAAACCTCCCAAAAAATCAGTGTAAACTACAATGAGACCTATGCAGGAAACAGAACTATTTTAGCCTATAATTTACAAAAAGCTCAACAAGAAACTTTTAACGAACATTTAGGCACAATCTATGATTTATCTGTAAGAATGGTAAAAAGAACTGCATGGATTTCTCCTTTTATGCATTTTTCTGTTTCTATTGGAGTTAGCTTAACCATTGCTTTTGGTAGTTGGCTTATTGTACAACATGTTATTACAGCTGGGGATTTTGTGGCATTCTTAGCGGCATTAATTATGATGTATACGCCTTTAAAAGCTATGGGAAATACCATTGTAAATATTCAAAATGGATTTTTAGCTATTGAACGTATTTATGAAATTTTTGAAGAACAACCTAAAATCACAGAAAAAGAAAATGCTCATGAATTACAAGAATTTCAAAATGAAATATGTTTCAAAAATGTTACCTTTGGATATAGAGAAGATATTGATGTGCTAAAAAACTTTAGCCTTTGCATAAAAAAGAATGAATCTATTGCTATTGTTGGAAACTCTGGTGGAGGAAAAAGTACTCTTATGGCATTACTTCCCCGTTTCTATGATGTAAAAGAAGGAAGTATTGAAATAGATGGAATAGATATTCGTGATTTACAATTAGATTCATTACGTCAGCAAATTTCTGTTGTTTTTCAAGATAATTTTCTTTTTCATGGAACAATTCGTAGCAATATTTTACTTGGTAATCCAAATGCCACTGAAGAAGAAATTCAAACCGCATTAAAATCTGCATATTTAGATGAGTTTATTGCAAGTTTACCTGAAGGATTAGATACAGAAATAGGAGAAAGAGGCACACAATTATCAGGTGGCCAAAAACAACGAGTAGCCATTGCAAGAGCTTTTTTACGTAATTCACCTATTTTAATTTTAGATGAAGCAACATCTGCTCTTGATAATAAATCTGAAGCAATAGTACAACAAGCTATTGAAAATTTAATGAAAAATAAAACAGTCTTTATTATTGCTCATAGACTTTCAACCATTAAAAATGCCCATAAAATTGCCTTTATCCAAGAAGGTGAACTTATGGAATTTGGTACACATAATGAACTTATGAATAAAGAAAATGGGTTATACAAACAATTATATCAAATCCAATTTCAAAAAAAAGAACGTGAAAATAATGAAGAAAAACAAGTAATAGCAGAAGCTCAATAACATAACTTGACAAAAAGAATTAATCTTTTACAATAAATGAAACTTATAACAAACGGTATAATTATGAAAAAAGAAAATGTAAGTGTTGCTAAAGAAGGTTATCCTATTATTGGTTTATGTGCTGTGTCTGCAATGACCTTTGCCATGTTCAACTGCTATGTAATGGCAACAGTTTTTCTTGTTCTTTTATGGTTTAGTGTTTTCTTTTTCCGTGACCCTGAAAGGGTTATTTCTCAAGAAGAAGGAATTGGCGTTAGCCCTGCTGATGGAAAAATTATCCGTATTCAAACACGCCCAGATCCTTTTACAGGTGAAGAAAGAACTTGTATTTCTATTTTTATGAATGTTTTTAGTGTTCATGTAAACAGAAGCCCTGTAACTGGTACTCTTGATAAAATAAAATATTTTCCTGGTAAATTTATTAACGCAGCGTACGATAAAGCTAGTACAGATAATGAACGTTGTGCTTACTCCTTAACCGATGAACAAGGTAAAAATTGGGTATTTGTACAAATTTCAGGACTTATTGCTCGTAGAATTGTATGCCGTGCTGATGAAGGGGATACATTACAACGTGGTGAACGCTTTGGTTTAATTCGTTTTGGTTCTCGTGTTGATGTATATATTCCTGAAGATTATGAAAGTGCTGTTCGTATTGGTGAACAAGTGTTTGCTGGTCAAAGCATTCTCGTAAGAAAAGAAGGTAATAAATAATGTCTGAACGTAAAACTCCTCATAAAGGTGTTTATATTTTACCTAACCTCTTTACAGCAGGAAGTCTTTTTGCTGCTTTTATGTGTGTAACATATTGCTTTAAAGGACAATTCCAAGCTGCTGCACTTTCCATTTTTCTTAGTGCTGTTCTTGATGGTTTAGATGGTAAAGTTGCTCGTTTAACAAATACAGCTAGTCAGTTTGGTATTGAATTTGACTCCTTAGCTGATATGGTGGCTTTTGGTTTAGCCCCAGCAGTTCTTGCTTGGACTTGGCAATTAGAACAATATGGACGTTTTGGAACTGCAATTTCTTTCTTATTTGTTGCTTGTGCTGCACTTCGTTTAGCTCGTTTCAATGTTGATGTTGCAGTTGTTTCTAAACGCTTTTTCATTGGTTTACCAAGCCCAGCAGCAGGTTGTACCTTAGCTGCATTTGTTCTTTTTGTTCCTTATCTTCCTTATTCTTGGTTAGACTATTTACCTCAATTTACTTTGATTTTAAGTATTCTTGCTCCTCTTTTAATGGTTAGCCGTGTACGTTATTTTTCATTCAAAGAATATGGCTTTGTAAAAGCACATCCTTTCCGTGTGCTTGTTGGAGCAATGCTCTTTTTAATATTACTTTTTAGTTTACCTTTCTTTTGGATTTTCATAGCTATTTTTGTATATATCATTAGTGGTATTATCTATACTTATGGTTATATGCCAAACAGAAAGCACAGCCTACTACGCCGACTTAATAAGTCAGGCGACGATACGCATGAGTAATTAGTTCTATTATAACAAATAATCTTTTATACCCAAAGTCGCCTGTCAAACTACATTTTGACAGGCTTTTTTTATAAAAAATTACCTCCAAAGGAAGGAGAAAAACATGGATAACAAAGTTTACATTTTTGACACAACATTACGTGATGGGGAACAAAGTCCAGGTGCAACCATGAACTTGCATGAAAAATTACGTCTTGCAGAACAACTTGAAAAATTAGGTGTTGATTGCATAGAAGCAGGTTTTCCAGCATCAAGTCAAGGGGATTTTGAATCTGTAAAAGCTATTGCAGAGCAAGTACAAAACTGTCAAGTTGCTGGGCTTGCTCGTTGTATGGAAAAAGATATTGAACGCACTTGGGAGGCTATAAAAAATGCTGCACACCCAAGAATACATACTTTTTTAGCAACCTCCCCTATCCATATGCAATACAAACTTCGTAAAGAACCAGATGAAGTTTTAGCAATGATTGAAAAAGGTGTAAAATTTGCTAAAAGCCTTTGTCCTGTTGTAGAATTTTCAGCAGAAGACGCTTCTCGTTCTGATAAAGATTTTCTTGTTAAAGTTGCTACTGTTGCCATTAATGCTGGTGCTTCTGTTATTAATTTACCTGATACAGTGGGCTATGCAATTCCAAGTGATTATGCAAATCTTATTGAATATGTAATAAAAAATTGTCCTGTTGCTGATAAAGCTATTTTTAGTGTGCATTGTCATGATGATTTAGGATTAAGTGTTTCTAATACCATTGCAGCATTAAAAGCAGGAGCAAGACAAGCAGAAGTAACCCTTTGTGGTATTGGTGAACGTGCTGGTAATACAGCTTTAGAAGAAGTTGTTATGGCATTAAATGTGCGTAAAGATTTATTCCAATTAGAAACAAATATTGTAAAAGAACAACTTTTCCCTGCTTGTCGTTTACTTTCTATGATCATAGGTAAACCTATTCCTGCAAACAAAGCCATTATTGGTGGCAATGCTTTTGCCCATGAATCAGGTATACACCAAGACGGTATGCTCAAAAATCGTGAAACCTACGAAATTATGACCCCACAAAGCATAGGGCGTACAAGTTCTGATATTGTAATAGGTAAACATTCAGGACGAAATGCAATACGCAATAAACTTGATTCTCTTAATATGGGAAATTTGAGTGAAGAACAATTTGAAACTGTTTTTAATGCCATAAAAGCTCTTGCTGATAAAAAGAAAACTATCCATGATGAAGATATTGAGGCCCTTGTTGTTGGTGAAGTATACCGTCAACCAGATGTTTTCAAACTTATTTCTATTGCAGTACAAAGTTCCACAGAGAATATGCCTGCAACAGCAGCCATTGCTTTAGAAGTAAAAGGTGAAATTATGCGAAAAGCAGGCTTTGGCGTTGGCCCTATTGATGCAGCCTTTAATGTAATTGCCGAGATTTTAGGTAGAAGCCCAGAAGTTGAACGCTATGCAGTAAACGCTATTACTGGCGGAACAGACGCTCAAGGCGAAGTAACTGTAACCTTAGTTGAACACGGCTTATCTTCAACAGGTAGAGCCTCCCACCCTGATATTATTACCTCCAGTGCAAAAGCCTATATAGACGCAATGAACAGATTAGTTCGTAAAGAAAAAGATGAAAATTTTTAATATGCGTGTATTTTAATTAAATATACCCCTTAGGGGGAAAACTTTTTATAAAAAGTTCTTCCCCTACTCCCTTAAAAAAAATTTTAACTAAAAAATTTAAAAACAATCTTTCACAAAATAGACAGTTTGTTATTTATAGAGTATTTATATGGCGGGGAACAGAAGAAAAATGTTTCCCTATACCTAAAATTAATACCACGTTCCTACTAACGAGCTATCAAAAGGAGAAAATAATGGCTCATACCCTTGCTCAAAAGATTTTGCAAATGCACACTGACGAAGAAATTCGTGAGGCTAATCAAATTGTACGTTGTAAAGTAGATTTTGTTCTTGCAAATGATATTACTTCCCCACTTGCAATTAAATCCTTTAGACAAATGGGAGCAAAAGATGTTTTTGATAAAGATAGAATTGCTCTAGTTATGGACCATTTTACTCCACAAAAGGATATTGATTCTGCTAACCAAGTAAAAGGCACTCGTGAATTTGCACGTGAATATAATATTACCCACTATTATGAAGGTGGAGAAGCTGGTGTTGAACACGCATTATTACCAGAAAAAGGTCTTGTAAAACCAGGTTACATTGTTGTAGGAGCAGATAGCCACACTTGCACCTATGGAGGACTTGGAGCTTTTGCTACTGGTATGGGCAGTACTGATATTGCAGGAGCTATGGCTCTTGGTGATACATGGTTTAAAGTTCCACCTACCATTCGTGTAACATTTAACGGAACATTGCCCCAATATGTTGGCGGTAAAGATCTTATTCTTACTACCATTGGAAAAATTGGTGTTGACGGAGCATTATATAAAGCTCTTGAATTCGATGGTACAGCTATTGAAAATTTATCTGTTGAAGGCAGACTTACCATGGCAAATATGGCTATTGAGGCTGGTGGTAAAGTAGGTTTATTTGCCTCTGATGATAAAACAGTAGAATACTGTAAAGCACATAATAACCCTGATCCTATTAAAATTGCTGCTGATAAAGGAGCAACATACGAACAAGAACTTGTTTTTGATGTAAATAATATGGAACCAGTTGTTGCTTGTCCACATTTACCTGAAAACATAAAACCAGTTTCTGAAGTTGGTGAGCTTACTATTAACCAAGTTATTATTGGTTCTTGTACTAATGGTCGTTTAAGTGATTTACGCGAAGCAGCAGAAATTCTTAAAGGCAGAAAAGTAGCTAAAGATGTACGTTGTATTATTTTACCAGCTACCCCAACAATATGGAAACAAGCAATGAAAGAAGGCTTGCTTGAAATTTTCATGGACGCTGGTTGTGTTGTTGGACCTGCTACTTGTGGCCCTTGTCTTGGTGGACACATGGGAATTTTAGCAGACGGTGAACGCTCTATTGCTACCACAAACCGAAACTTTAAAGGTCGTATGGGTAGCCTTCAATCTGAAGTATATCTTTCAAACCCTGCTGTTGCTGCTGCAAGTGCTGTACTTGGCGTAATTGGCAGTCCAAAAGCTTTATAAGAGAGGAAAACAATGAAATATCAAGGTACTACACATAAAGTTGGCGATCATATTGATACAGACGCTATTATTCCAGCTCGTTTCCTCGTTACTACTGATGCAAAAAAACTTGGTGAAAGCTGTATGGAAGGCTTAGAACCAAATTGGATTAAACGTGTTACTCAAGGCGATATTATGGTAGCAGGTCGTAACTTTGGTTGCGGTTCTTCTCGTGAACACGCTCCAGTTGCTATTGTAGGTGCTGGAATGCCTATTGTTATTGCTCATAGTTTTGCACGTATTTTCTATCGCAATAGTTTTAATATGGGCTTACTTCTTCTTGAAATTGGTGATGATGTAGATAAAATTAATAATGGTGATAAAGTAGAAGTTGATACTGACGCAGGTATTATACGTAACCTTACCACTGGAGTAGAAATTCCTTTCCCACCTCTTCCACCTTCTATGCAAGACTTACTTCAACGTGGTGGTCTTATCCCTTACGTTCAAAGCAGATTATAAAAAATTCTTTATTTTTTATGAGAGGAGAATTTTTGAAAAAGTTCCCCTCTCATACTCTCCCCTCAAAACTTTTTAAACCAAAAGCTCTTTTGTGTACAAAAGAGCTTTTGGTTTTTCTGCATAATAAAACAGCTATTCTAATATCAAAAATAAATAATTTATTGATTTTTTTGAAAGAAAATACTTTTTACTAATTCCCTAAAATAGGCACAGTTATTGAAATTTGGTTCAATAAATGTGTTTAATTGAGGGGAGATTGGGGGAAATCATTTCCCAAAAAAATAAATTTAGAAAAACATCTTAGGGTGTATTTCTAAATTATTTAGAAGCACACCCTAGTTACGCACAATTAAACTACATAAACCGCTGTCGCTATCCGCAAGGCTTATTCTTCGCCAACGGCTACCGCATAAACCCAAACAAATAGCAGTTACTTATGATTTATGAGAATAAAAGCGACATTCTTTGGAGCGGGCAAAGCTCGCGTAAAAGTATGGAGCGTAAAGGGGTTTGCGTTTGGGTTTCCAAAGGGGGAAAACACAAGGGGCTTGCCCCTCGTTTCCCCTTTGGTCGGGTCTAAGGGGTGAAACCCCTTGTTAAATATCTCGGGGTTAGGGGTGAATCCCCTTATAACACCTAATACTATGGAATAGTAGAATAAAGAAAAAAATCGCTGTCGCTATCCGCAAGGCTTATTCTTCGCCAACGGCTACCGCATAAACCCAAACAAATAGCAGTTACTTATGATTTATGAGAATAAAAGCGACATTCTTTGGAGCGGGCAAAGCTCGCGTAAAAGTATGGAGCGTAAAGGGGTTTGCGTTTGGGTTTCCAAAGGGGGAAAACACAAGGGGCTTGCCCCTCGTTTCCCCTTTGGTCAGGTCTAAAGGGTGAAACCCCTTGTTAAATATCTCGGGGTTAGGGGCAAAGCCCCCTTATTAAACGTGATTCTATGTAATAATATGTAATAATTGAGGGGGATTGGGGGAAATCATTTCCCCCAAATAAAATTAATTGAACAGTATACCCTATACTATTTTCCATAAATAATGGACACAAAAAAAGCACCGATTTCTCGGTGCTTTTATATTTATACAGCTAAGAGCAATAGCTAAATGTATCTTAGTACATTCCGCCCATGCCACCCATGCCGCCACCCATTGGAGGCATAGCAGGAGCTGGTTCAGCTTTTTTTGGAGCTTCAGCAATAGCACAATCAGTTGTGAGAAGAAGTCCTGCAACAGAAGCAGCATGTTGGAGAGCAAAACGAGTTACTTGTTTTGGATCAATAACACCAGCTTTTAAGAGGTCTTCATATTCACCAGAAGCAGCGTTAAAACCAAAGCCATCTTTACCAGAGCGTACTTTTTCAACAACAACAGAACCTTCAAAACCAGCATTTGCTGCGATTTGACGAAGTGGTTCTTCAATAGCACGACGGATAATATTTACACCAGCAGCTTCATCATCATCAGCAAGTTTAAGATCATCAAGAGCTTTGCTTGCACGGATAAATGCAGTACCACCACCAGGAACAATACCTTCAGCAACAGCAGCACGAGTTGCGTTTAATGCGTCTTCTACACGGTCTTTCTTTTCTTTCATTTCAACTTCAGTAGCAGCACCAACTTTAATAACAGCTACGCCACCAACAAGTTTAGCAAGACGTTCTTGAAGTTTTTCACGGTCATAATCAGATTCTGATTCTTCGATTTGACCACGAATTTGTTTTACACGTGCTTTAATATCTTCTGCTTTACCTTGACCGTCAACAATAACAGTATTGTCTTTGTCAATACGAACAGTCTTACAAGTACCAAGATCAGCAAGGGTCATATTTTCAAGTTTAATACCCATTTCTTCAGAAACAACAGTACCACCAGTAAGAATAGCAATGTCTTGGAGCATAGCTTTACGACGATCACCAAAACCAGGAGCTTTTACAGCTGCAACTTGGATTGTACCACGAAGACGGTTAACAACTAAAGTAGCAAGAGCTTCGCCTTCAATATCTTCAGCAATGATAAGAAGTGGACGGTTCATTTTTGCAACTTGTTCAAGCACTGGGAGCATATCTTTCATGCTAGAAATTTTCTTTTCTTGTAAAAGAATGTATGGGTTTTCAAGTTCGCAAATAAGTTTTTCAGTATCGGTTACAAAGTAAGGAGAAAGGTAACCACGATCAAATTGCATACCTTCAACAGTATCAAGAGTTGTTTCTAAGCCTTTAGCTTCTTCAACAGTGATAACACCTTCTTTACCAACTTTACCCATAGCTTCTGCAATAATGTTACCAATGGTAGCATCAGAGTTAGCAGAAATAGTACCTACTTGAGCAATTTCTTTTTGATCACGAGTAGGTTTTGCAATGTTGCCAAGTTCAGCAGTAACAGCTTCAACAGCTTTATCAATACCACGTTTAATTGGCATTGGGTTACGACCAGCAGCAACAAGTTTTACACCTTCATGGTAAATAGCTTGAGCTAAAATAGTAGCAGTAGTAGTACCATCACCAGCTGCTTCGTTAGTTCTAGATGCAACATCACGAACAAGTTGTGCACCCATATTTTCAAATTTATCTTCTAATTCAATTTCTTTTGCAACAGAAACACCGTCTTTTGTGATAACTGGAGCACCATAAGATTTTTCAATAAGAACGTTACGACCTTTTGGTCCTAAAGTAACTTTAACAGCGTTAGCAAGTTTATCAACACCTGCTGCTAAACGTTCACGAGCTTTTGCGTCAAAAATGATTTCTTTAGCGGACATTATATTAACTCCTAAAATTTATAACAAAAATTAAGCAAGAACTGCTAAAATATCTTCTTCACGCATAACAAGATGTTCTACGCCGTCAATTTTAATATCAGTACCAGCATATTTACCAAAGAGAACGATGTCGCCTTTTTTTACTTCAAGTGGAACACGAGTGCCATTATCTAAAAGTCTGCCAGAACCAACAGCGATAACTTCGCCTTTAGATGGTTTTTCTTTTGCAGATTCAGGAATAAAAAGACCACCAGCAGTTTTTTCTTCTGTGTCTACGCGTTTAATAAGCACACGGTCGTTAAGTGGTTTAAAACTCATGGAAACATATCCTCCAAAAAAAATGGTTCTATAATTTTTTATCTTAATTGCATTAGCATGCAATATATAAATAAAACCTATTTTCACTTTGAAAAGGGGTAAAAGCTAAATTTTCTTAATATTTTTTCAATTTTTAATTTTAATTCTATTAATTCTATACGTTATATTTTAAATTTTTTTTTCATTTTTTTAATAGTTTGCTTTAAAATTGAAATAGCGATATAAATAACAAATCATTTTAGAGTGAGTAAACGTGAACAATTTTCTTATATTATGTAAAAATGCAGGAAAATTCTTTTTTCTTTGGCTACTATTTCTTGTAGTTGGTGCTATTATCACTACATTTCTTTTCAATACTCTTTTATTTCTTTTCCACTATCCAAATAGTATTGATAAAACATTTAACAATCCTCTTATCATTCTTATTCCTTCTGTTTTTTTATGTTTTTCTATACCCAGTCTTATTACATTAAGTATTCATAAAAAATTTTCCTATAAAAAACGTTTTGCCATGTTATTAGAAAGTCATGGTTTTTTCTTTTTTGTGCAATTACTTTTTTGGTGTTTTTTTGCTTATTATGGAGTTGAAATAACTAAAGCTATTCTTGAATTTGCCTCAAGCTCTAGTAAAACAACGCAATCTATGGCAGAAATTTTTCTCCCTATTATAACATTAAATCTTCTTCCTTTTTTAAGTATCTTTTTTATTTGGATTTCTATTAAAATTAGTTTTATTATTCTTATAGATGAAGAAAAAAATTTACCACAAGAATTTATTTTTTCAAATGAACAAGAAATTTACTTTACTTCACCCAAAATTATTACTGCTTTTTCTTTATTAGAAATTTGTAATATTCTAACATTGCTTCTTGTTCTATCTCTCTTTTTACCTACAAAAGTTTTTTATAATATTGCTGAATATTTACCAACAATTACTTCTAGCCCTTACTTTATTCTATTTTGCTTTATTCAATATTTTCTTGTTAATATTGATAAAAAAGAAAAACGCATACAATTTATTTATACAGGAATAATTATTTCAACTCTTTTTTATATTTTTGTACTTATTCTTGAAAATTACCTTTGGCAAATACTCTTTACAGGATTTTATGCAACACAACTTTTTGCATATTATCAACTCATTCGTTATGGGAAAAATTATTTTAACCAATGAAAACCATAACCCAATCTTTTAGTTATCAAAATAAAGAATATTCATATGTTGTTATTTTAGATAACTATAAAACTGTTCGTATTCGTGTAAAAAAAGATATTGGCATTGAAATAAAAATGCCCAAATCCTATCCTCTTGAATATGCAAAAAAAGCATTGCTTTCACATATAGATTGGATAAATGAAAAACTTAATCTTTTAAAAGAATATCAAAACCAATTACCAAAATCAGAAAAAGATGAAATTTTTTGTTTTGGCAAACAGTTTATTACAAAACCAATACATAAAAAAATGGCTGTAATGGAAAAAATATCTTTTACAGGCACACCATTTTATTTTAATGCTCATACACTTTTCACAAAAGCTATTGCCATATTACAAACAAGCTCACCTAATATTCGCCTTTCTTCAACAGACATTTTTGTTGAATGTAAAAATGAAAAAGAATTATTACAAAAACTTTTCTCTTGGCGATCAAAAACTGCTGAACAATTTCTTTCCTATTATTATACTATGCTTTGGCAAATTTTTTCTGAAAAAATGCAAATATATGCACCACGCTTAGGCATAAAAACCAATTTTCACCAAACAATGCCATGTTTACAAATACGCACTTGCAAACGTGTTTTTGGTTCTTGTAAAATTTCTAGAAAAGATTTTACTTGTTCTATTATGCTTTCACGACATTTAATGGGGTTACCTTTAGAATATATTGAATTTGTTATTTTACATGAATTTTGCCATTTAATTTTTCCTAATCACTCCCCTAATTTTTACGCTCTCTTTGATTTACTTCTTCCAAATCATAAAATTTTACGACAAGCCATTATCCAATGGAGTAAAAATCATATTGCGTTTTAATTCTAATTTTTTTGAATTCTTATAAATTTTAACACCCTAAAACAAAAAAGAAAAAAATAATTAAATAGCTATATCTTTTCTTTTTGGTTAGAACAAGGTATTCTTATTTTAACAATAAAAAGTATAATGTATATTGGAGCTATTATGCATAAAAAAATTCTTATAATTGGAGCGGTTGCACTTGGAACAAAAGTAGCAACACGGTGCAAACGATTAAATCCCAATACAGAAATTACCATGATAGATCAAGGAAGTTTTATTTCCTATGGTGGTTGTGGAATGCCCTATTATTTATCTTCTGAAGTTGAACACATTGATGAATTACAAAAAACAAGTGCAAATGTTTTGCGTAACCCTCAATTTTTTACTGAAGTAAAAGAAATTGATCATGTAAAAATTAGAACAAAAGCTCTTGAAATTAACCGTCAGGAAAAATATGTAGTAGTAGAAAATCTTGACACAAAACAACAAGAAAAAATCTATTATGATGAATTAGTGCTTGGCATGGGTAGCACGCCAATTTTACCAAAAGTAAAAGGACTAGAGCTTAAAAATATTACTACAATAGCAGGTCTTGAAGATGCACAAGCTATTCGTCAACATTGTGAAAAAGGCATGAACGATATTGTTATTATTGGAGCTGGTTTTTCTGCTATTGAAATTGCAGTTGGCTTATCCGATATGTGGGGTATAAATTGCACCCTTATTAAGCGTTCTCCTCGTATGCTCCCAAGCCTTGTTTCTCCTACTATTTCTGATATGATAAAAAATGATTTATCTCAAGCAAATATCAATATTATTTCTGAAGAAGAAATTCTTGAATTTGTTGGAAATGAAAATGGAGCTGTTTGCGAAGTTGTAACATCTAATCACAGAATTAAAGCAGATCATGTTATTTTGGCTATGGGTATAAGACCTAATATGGAATTAGCAGAAAAAGCAGGACTTGCTTGCCACGCTAAATATGGTGTGCTTGTAAATGAATATTTACAAACATCAGATCCTAATATTTATGCAGGCGGTGATTTAATTGCACTTAAAAACCTTATTAGTAACCAAGAAATGAACTTACCAATGGGGTCTATGGCAAATAGACAAGGACGCATTATTGGAACAAATGTTGCTGGAGGTAATCCTGTTATTGGCATGGAAACTTTTCCTGGAGCTGTTGGCACATGGATCATGAAACTTAATAATGGAACAGTTTCTGGTACAGGTCTCAACGAAGATCTAGCAAAAAAAGCTGGTTTTGATGCCATTTCCATCTCTATGGAACAACTTGATAGAGCACATTTTTATCCTGAAAAATCTATGATGAGCTTAGAGGTTGTTGTAGATAAAAAAACACGCCGTATTTTAGGTATGCAAGGATATTGCGAAGATGGTACAGCACTAAAAGCTCGTATTGATGCTATGGCTGTTATGCTTCAAATAGGCAAACCAACATTACATGATCTTTCAAATGCAGAAGTTTCTTATTCACCACCATTTGCATCTGCAATGGACGTTTTTAATGCTTGTGGAAATGTTGCAGATAATATTGTTACAGGTCTTGCAAAATTTATTACTCCACAAGAATTTGATGAACTTTTTGCCCAAAAAGAAACAAATAATTATGTTTTCCTTGATGCTAGACCAGGTCTTGACCCTAAAAAATTAGAAGAAAAATATCCAAATTATTTTTATGCAACTTCATTAGAAACTTTTGAAAAAGACCTTGAAAAAGTTCCACTTAATAAAAACATCGCTATTATTTGTAATTCAGGCACAAGAGCCTATGAATGTCAATTAAAATTAAAAGCAAAAGGCATACAATCTGTAAACTCTGCTGGTGGTATGCAAGCAATGAAAAAACGAGGAAAAGAATATTAGACTATACCCTTAAGGTATTTTAAGAGGAGAGCTTTTGAAAAAGTTCCCTCTTAAACTCTTTTCTTATAAATTTTTAATCTACAATTTTCTTATATATAAAAAATATTGTATTTATTTTGTGAAAGAATAAACAATACAGACAATAAAAAAAAGGCTATCACATGATAGCCTTTAAATTTTACTCAAATAACCCTTAAATTTTATGCTTTTGGAGCTCTTGGATTAGCCTCATTAACTTTTAATGTACGTCCACCATACACGGAATTATTAAGTTTTTCGATAGCAGATAATGCCTCATTATCTTCCATCTCAACAAAACCAAAACCACGTGCACGACCTGTTTCACGATCATTAATAAGTTTTACTGATTGAACTTTTCCAAATTCTTCAAAAAGAGCTTTTACTTGTTCTTCTGTTGTAGACCAAGGTAAATTGCCAACATAAATAGACTTTGCCATTAAAAAATCCTCACTAATTCTAAGAAGCATAGCACTTGTAATGCTATATGTTATATTTGGCACAAATAAAATTTTTAGTCAAGAGATTTTATGAAATTTTATAGAAAGTTTATTAAAAATATTTTTAATATATGTTCTTGCTACATTTTTTTTATATTTAACAATAAAGAACATAAGTATTTTTATAGCTTATTTTATTTAATTTTTAATAATGTATACATTATACATTATTCATAGTAACTAAATGAGTATAATTGGTATATGATACATTTTTAAAATAATTTTATTTTACTTCATGTTATACAAAAAAAGCTCTTTTACAACAAAAGAGCTTTAAATAAAAAAATTAAAGAAGAATTTAAA
>SAMEA104404100__coassemble_1790_pt1 | contig 18241 bp, 18 predicted proteins | sample SAMEA104404100__metabat2_high_PE_071 | metagenome-assembled genome bin SAMEA104404100 (sample SAMEA104404100) | Balaenoptera acutorostrata
TGATGTAAAAAGTGAAGTTCCACATTTTGAACGTTCTGCCTTTTTTACAGATACTTCAATTTTTACAAAAGTTCCAATGTTTAAGGAATTAGCTGAAAATTATGAAGATTATTTGGCTTTTACAAAAGAACATTCAAAAACAGTTATTTTCCTTTCAACGGATTTATTAGGGCATGGTGATGATGAGCTTGGGGCTAAACTTATGGAGAATTTTCTTGCAAGTTTAGCAGAAATTAATATTTGGCAAATTATTTTGGTTAATGGTGGTGTTCGCCTTGCTACTAAAGAAGGAAAAAATCTTGAAAGTTTACGCTGTTTAGAAAAAATGGGTGTTAAAATTAATGTTTGTGGTGCTTGCCTTAATCATTATGGTTTATATGATCAGAAAAAAATTGGCGAAACAACAAATATGTTAGATATTGTAACGACGCTTGATACTGCTGATAAAGTTATTCGTCCTTAATTTTTTTGGAGTAATTTTTTTTGAGAGGGGAACTTTTGAAAAAGTTCCCTTCTCAAGATCTTCTCTCAAAACTTTTTAATTCAAAAGCTCTTTTGTGTGCAAAAGAGTTTTTTTGTTTTTTAACATAATTATATATATTAATAATTAAATAAAATGGTTGTATAGAAATAGAATAAAATTTCTAATATATTAAATAAGGAAAATTTGTTGAAATATTTCAATAAATTTTTTTAGTTGAGGGGGTTTGGGGGAAATCATTTCCCCCAAGAAAGAAAAAAGATTATATAATAGCTTTAATACAACCAAAAGCTGAAATAACAATGAGCAATATAATTACAAAACGTTTAAAAAGAACTTAGTTTATTTTACTATATAGTTTACTACCAATATAAATTCCTAGAGCTAAACAAGGGATATAATAAAGAGATGTTATAAGTATTTCTTTTCCCATTAAACCTTGAGAGGCAAAAAGAGTTGAAGCAAAAATATCTGTAAATAAAAAGAATGCAATAAGGGAAGCTCTGCCAACATGTACTCCAGCAGGACTTGAGAAAAAGAGTAAAATAACAGGAGGTCCACCATTTGCAGATGCACCATTAATTATACCTGAAATAGTTCCTGTGCCTATCATTTCAAGGGGGCTAAGATTTCTTTTTAAGGTATACCCTCTAAGCATAATTATACTAAGAATAATAACAGTTCCATTAATAAGAACAGTCATAGGCGTAGGAGGAATATACATAACTAGCCATACACCAAAAGGAGTACCAAGTATAATTCCGATACTTAACCATTTTAGGGCTTTCCAGTCAACTTGTCGCCAAACAAAAGGTAAATGTAAAATACTTGCAGAAATTTCCCAAATAAAAATAAGTGCTGTGGCTAAAATAGGTGGCATAAATAATGTTAGAATAACAATGAGTGTGAGAGAAAAACCAAATCCACTTATTCCTCTTAAAATTCCTCCAGCAAAAACAGCAAGACCAATATACACAAGTTGTAATGTTGTAAAGTCAAGCATAGTTACCTCAATTTTAGTATAATGTAAAAATATTATATTTTTGGTTTTCTACTGTCAAGTATAGATAAAAAATATTGTGATTATAATAAGTTATTAACTTTGGATATATTAATATAACGTTTAATTATAAGTTTTTTTAATAATAATTGTATATAAAATTTATATAATTATATATTTATATTGTATAAAATAAGTTTATTTATTTGTATAAAAAATAAAAAATTATTTTAATAGATAATTGCTAGATTTTTTATTTGATAACTGATAATAAAATACATATCTATATTTTTTATTGGTGTGATTATGTATAAGAAAAAATTTATTGAAGCGATAAATCAATGTAAAATTTGTTTAGCAAAAGATGAAGAAAATGCTATTTTAGTAGAAGCATTAAGTTCTTTTACTGATCAAATTTTATTTTATAATGCGTATGTTATGAAAGATAGTCCTTTTGTAAAGCATTTTAAAGATTTTTTTGAAAGATTGGAAGAATTTATAGATGATCGTTGTTATTCTGTTTATGAAGATTTAGTCATAATGGTTAGAGAAAAACAACTTAGATTGGGAAATAAGAATTTAACAAAAGCAGAAGTTGCGTTACTAAAAGATTTTGAAAGTAAGGTTATTGATGAGGATAGCCTTGTGTATTTATGGTATCATTATAAATTACCTGCATTAATAATGAAAGAATTTAGCCAAGCTTTAAAATAAAAAAAGAGCTTATAAAGCTCTTTTTTTATTTTTTGTAATGGTCTTCTATTTCAACATTTTTAGGTAAATTTATTTGAAAATCTTTTTTGTCAATAGATGTGTTTTTTGAAAAATTAGTAAATTCAATAGTATTTAGATTTCCAAAAAAGTCCAATACTTTTACTTTTTTTATAAGTTTGGTTTTGGTATCAATACTTAAAGTTACTTCAACCATTTGTGGATTGGATTCAAGAGGATAAAGGGTAAATTTTTGAATATTTTTTTCTTTACTTTCAAGTGGTTCTATTTCAAAAGTATCTTTTATGCGTGCTTGTCCTGTAATAACACTTAAAACTGCATGAGATTCATCAAGCACTTTAGTGTGGTAACGGTATGCTAATTCTTCATCAGGTAAATAATTCCAAACTTCTTTGCTATTACAAATAATTAATTCTCTGTTTGGTGCTTTTGTTTCCCAGTGAATAAACGTTGGGGGCATAAATTCAATAAAACCAGTACGTTTTTGTGTTGTATTACTTTCTCTATGAAAAAGTTCTTGTTTAAATTCAGCCTTAAAATTATCCATTTTTTTGTAGTTATTTTCCACTTCTTTTAGAAGAACATCATCATTTGCATAGGCAGAACAAACAAAAATAAGGTTAATAAATAAAATTAAAAGAAATTTTTTCATAATATCCTATAAAAGAAAGGGCTGTCTTGACGACAGCCCTAAAAAGTTTTTATTTTTCGTCGTCAAAATCGTCTTCGTTAAGTCCAAAGTAAGAAGCAAGAATAGGTCCAAAATACATTGCACTTTCATCAAGATCTTCTTCAATACGGAGAAGTTGATTGTATTTTGCAATACGATCAGAACGAGAAAGAGAACCAGTTTTAATTTGTCCACCATTAACAGCAACTGCAAGGTCAGCAATAAAGCTATCTTCTGTTTCACCAGAACGGTGAGAAATAACAGTAGAGTAACCAGAAGATTTTGCAAGTTCAATGGTATCCATTGTTTCTGTAAGTGTACCAATTTGGTTTACTTTAATAAGAATAGCGTTTGCAATACCGTCTTCAATACCTTCAGCTAAAATAGCAGGGTTAGTAACAAAAACATCATCACCAACAAGTTGTACTTCATCACCTAAGCGATTTGTAAGAAGTTTCCAACCTTCGCGGTCGCCTTCATGCATACCGTCTTCAATGGAGATAAGAGGATAACGTTCTGCAAAATCAGCAAGCCAATCAACCATTTGTTCAGAGCTAAGCTCAAGACCTTCGCCTTTAAGCACATATTTGCCATTTTCATAAAATTCAGATGCAGCAGCATCAATAGCAAGAGCAACTTCTGTACCTGGATTATAGCCAGCTTCTTCAATAGCTTCAATAAGGTAACGGAAAGCTTCATCATGGTTTTTAAGGTTTGGAGCAAAACCACCTTCATCACCAACAGCAGTAGAATGTCCATCACGTTGTAAGATAGCTTTAAGAGTATGGAAAACTTCAGCACCAATTCTAAGAGCATCTTTAAAAGTTTCAGCACCAATAGGCATGATCATAAATTCTTGAATATCAAGGTTATTTGATGCATGAGCTCCACCATTTATAACATTCATCATAGGTGCTGGCATAACTTTAGCATTGATACCGCCAAGATATTGATAAAGAGGTAAACCTAAAAATTCAGCAGCAGCACGAGCAGTAGCAAGAGAAACACCAAGCATTGCATTTGCACCAAGACGAGATTTATTATCTGTACCGTCAAGGTCAATAAGAGTATTGTCGATTTGAACTTGGCGTAAAGCGTCCATACCGAGTAAAGATTCTGCAATTTCGCCATTTACAAAGTTTACGGCATGGGTAACGCCTTTACCTTTGTAGCGAGATTTATCGCCATCACGCATTTCAAGCGCTTCTCTTGAGCCTGTGGACGCACCAGAAGGTACGGCAGCTCTACCAACAATACCAGATTCAAGACCTACTTCTACTTCAATGGTAGGATTACCACGAGAATCTAAAATTTCTCTAGCCCAAATAGAGGTTATAGTGCTCATAAATGCTCCTTTAATGTTTAAATAATACACAAACTAAGCTAAAAGAGAGTAAGACGCAAGCCGTAAACCCTCTAAAATTAAATCTTGTTGTATATGGTTTATTTTTTTACTTAATTTTGCAAGTTCTTCTGCATAACCACCTGTTGCAATAATCGTGAGAGGTTTTGGTAATTGCTTTTCTAATTGCTCACATAGCCCGTCAGTCATTGCAACAAAACCAAAAACAAAACCATGATTCATGCTTGTAATGGTATTTTTTCCTATAAGTGGTACATCTTTATCAAAACGTAAACTAATGTGGGGGAGTTTTGCTGTTCCATTTGCCAAAGCATTATGAGCAGAAAATAATCCAGGACAAATTAAGCCACCTAAATAATTATTTTCTTCCACACAATCAAAAGTGGTAGCTGTACCATAATCTATACAAATAAGAGCTTTTACTTCAGGAAAAAGCATACGAGCAGCGTATGCACCCATAAGTCTATCAGCTCCAACTTCTTGAGGATTTTGATAATGATTTTCTAAAGGAATGGAAAAATCTTCAGGAAAAACTTTGGGGCTTAATCCTAAATATTTTTCACTTGCTCGATAAAAGGTTTTTCCGAGTTCAGGAACAACAGAACAAAGTGCTACACCATGAATTTTTTCTATTTTTAAATGTTGTAGCATTTGTAAAAGCAATAGACCTAAACTATCTACTGTATAAAGTGATTTAGTAGGTAAACTTATACTATGAAATATTTTGCTTTTGTTGGCAAAACCAAGTTTTACAGTGGTATTGCCAACATCAGCTAAAAGAGTAATATTATTCATCTGTTAATACAGTTTGACTAATTCTTTGTGCAGAAATTTTATGGATTTGTTTTGTATCTGCTTCCGTTACAATAAATTCCCAACCAGCAATTTCAAAGCGTTCGTTTACAAGTGGTACATGACCTGCTTGTAAGCTAAGATAACCGCCAATGGTATCAACTTCTTCAGATTCAATAGCAATACCAATTTCATTAATATCTTCTAAATAGGTACGACCATGAAAAATATATTCATCGTCATTTATTTTTTGAACATCTTCTTCACGAGGAGCATCATATTCATCTTCAATGTCCCCAACAATAATTTCTAAAAGGTCTTCAATGGTAATAAGACCACTTGTTCCACCATATTCATCAACAACTATTGCAATATGATTTTTTCTTGCACGAAATTCTTGTAATAATTCAGCAGAATTTTTTGTTTCTGGAATAAAATAAGGATCTCGCATAATGGTTTCAACATGATCATCAGAAACATTTTTTGTATTATCAATAAGATAGGTAAGTAAATCTTTTGCGTAAATAATACCTATAATATTATCTCGTGTTTCTTTATAAACAGGAATACGAGAATGGCCGTGTTCTAAAATACTTTGTGCTGCTTCTTTTATTGTTGCTCCATGTGGAAGACAAGCAATGTCTGTTCTTGGTGTCATAATATCTTGAGCTTGGGTTTCTCCAAGACTAAGAACAGATAAAAGCATACTACTTTCAACGGCTTCTACATCTCCATCTTCTCTTGCTTCAATAATAACTTGTTCTAAATTGTCTTCTGATTTTCCACCAAAAATATGGGAAATTTTACTCCAAATAGACCTTTGCGAATCACCGTCCAAGATGAACTCCTTTGTTGAGGTTAATGAATACTGCTTTTTATGCAGAAAATATTATACATAATATTTTCTTTTCTATTACGCTATTTTTAAAAATAAGTCTATATACCTTATATTGGTTTCAAATTTATATTTTATTATTTATGTTATTTTTTAGGAGGAAAATCATTTATAACTCGTAATACTATTACATAGTATCATGTTTAATAAGGAGCTTCACCCCTTAGACCCGAGCAGGGTGGTAAGCTAACGGGGGGTAAGCCCCCTTAGCTCTCACCCCCGCTTTAGTCGTTGCGACGCAGGAAGCTACGAATAAAGACAGCAATTAGTAACACAAAATTAAACTACATAACTCACTGTCGTTATCCGTAAAGCTCATTCTTCGCTAACGGCTACCGCTGCACCCCCGAGCAATACCCCCCAGTTTCACACTCTTTCAGCAAGTCGCGTTGCTCCTCGCTTACAGAGGGTGAAACTTATTAGGACAATGCCCTTATAAAAATATTTTTTATTTTATAAGCCTAATACATTAAAGTAATTCTAAATAATTTGGATACACACCCTAGTAATTTTTTTTGTTTATAAGGCTAGTTATGTTAAAAAAGCTGTCTGCGTAAGCATACGGCAAATAAAAAAATGAGTAGGAAAGCGAGAACAAAAAATTTTTATAGTGCGTAAGAATAAGATAGTAACGCAATTCGAAAAAATAGGACAAAGTTCTATTTTTGAGCATTGCGTTAGAGGAGATGCTTGGGGTTATTAGGGGGAAGAGCTAAGGGGATTTATTCCCTTGTAGCTTCCCCCTAATTCGGGTCAAGGGGTGAAGCCCCTTATTAAACGTGATACTATGTTATAGTAGAATAAAGATGAAAATGTTATATAAACAAGAAAAAAATCATTAGGCATAAATTTTAAGATTTGAAATTAAAAAATTTATCATAACTTCAGCATCTTTATTGTTTTGTGAATAATATAAAATATTATCTAATGCATAAATTGTGATAGGTGATAATGTATATTTTTGTGTTGGCAAAAGTGGAGGAAGTTCTAAGTCTTCTAATGCTTCTTGACCAAAAATAACTAAAACACGTGGACGAACAAGATCCATAGCTGACCAAAAGAAACTATATTCATTTTCCATTGCAATACTAGCATTATCTTGATTTGGTAAAAAAAGCTTGTAAGGAAGAAATAAATGTGTGCCTTTTGGGAGAGCTAATGCTTTAATTATAGTTGCAATAACATTTCTTCTGTCTGCATTGGGAGAATCTGTAAATAAATCTTGTTCAAGTCCTGCATACGTCCAAATAATTTGTTTGCTTAAATTTTTAGGACGTTCAAAAGGTAGTTTACAACGGGCATGGGCTTCTTTCCAAGTTTTGTTCCATTGATTAAAAGCTAATACATTTTGGTAAAGTGGGGGAGCTGGATAGTCCTTTGGTTTTTGTGGTAACAGTGGTTTTTTTATAGGTTTTTTAATTGGTTCTGTAATTTGAGTATAGTTTTGTGTTGTTACTTTTTGATATAGTTCAGTTGGTGTGTTTGCCTTTTTGTATTCTTGTGCAGGACTAAGAATTTTATTTTGTATATGTTGCTTTTGAGGAATAGCTAAAGAACTATGTTCTTTTTTTTGTTCTGGGTTATCAAAAAGAAGATAGTTTAATCCTTGCGATTTAAAAGTTTGTAATAAAAAAGGGTTTTGCATTTTTTGTTCTTTGCTATTTTTTATGAAAGTATGGTAAAAATAGTTTATTATTAAATACTTTCAAAATAAGAAAGTAAATTCCATGCTAAATCAGCTTTGGACATAGTTTTCCATTCTTGTTCATTGCCATTTTTATTAGTGATTAAAACTCTATTTGTTTTTGTTCCCATTGCTTCGTTTAGAAAATTACCAACAATTAAATCTGCATTTTTTGTTTGTAATTTTTTGTGAATTGCAAGAGAAAGATTTTCAATATTATCACCTGATTCAGCACTAAATCCCATAATTTTTTGATGAGCTTGTTTTATTGCTCCAATACTTTTTAAAATATCAAAGTTAGGGGTAAAACGAATATGAAATCCATGAGCATAATTTTCTTTTTTAAATTTAATTGAATCAAAATTTTCTGTATAATTTGTTTCTTGTTCTATGCCTGCTTGGGGTTTGAAATCAGCAACAGCAGCTGTAAAAATTCCCATATCCATTTTTTGCCATAGATCATGGCAGGTTGCATACATTTCATCTGCACTTGCAACATCAAAACGGTGGAAATGTGGATCAATAGGCATATATTGCTTTACTGGACCTGCTACAACATATACTTCTGCTCCTCTAAGCCAAGCAGAAATGGCAAGTGCTGTTCCCATGCTACCAGTAGAATTATTAGTCCAAACACGTACAGCGTCCCACTTTTCCATAGTAGGACCTAAGGTTATAAGAATTTTTTTTCCATAAAAATCTTGTTCTGTAAGTAAGGCTAATGTATCATAATAAATTTTTTCAAGTTGTGCTAATCTGCCTTGTCCTTCATCGTTGCAAGCCATAATACCATCTTCTGGTTCAGTCATAAAGAAACCGCGTTCAAGTAATGTTTCAATATTAGCAGAAGTAGCTGGATTTGCCCACATTTTAGGATTCATAGCAGGAGCTAATAAAATAGGGCCATCAAAAGCAAGGGCTTGGCAAGCAAGCATTTCATGGCTAAGACCTTGAGCCAAATTGGCTAAGGTATTAGCACTAGCAGGAGCAATAAGCATGGCATCTGCTAGTTGTCCTGGTTCTAAATGATCAAAGGGCATTTCATTTTGAAAAAGTCCTTTATAAACTTTGGAAGCCCCTAAAGCTTCAAAGCTAAGGGGCTGTATAAATTGTTTTGCAGCATCAGTGAGTGTTACGCTTACATGAATAGAATTTTTTATAAAAGCTCGCATAAGTTCTAAGCTTTTATAAGCAGCAATAGAACCACATACACCTAAATGAATATGTTTATTGGCATAATGAGAAAATTGTAAGATTTCATGCTGCATAGTTTTTCCTTAAAAAACAGAATCAGATCCAAAATCATTAAAATTATCATTAATAGGTGTTGAATTAACCGCAGGAGGTAAATCACCTAAATTAAAAGCATCATTACCTTGTGCAGGCATTGAGAAGTTATCAATATGATTTACTATCCAAATTTCCATAGCTGTACTAAAGTTACCAACGCCAATAAATACAATTAAATATCTTGTTTCTTTGTGGTAAAGTTGTAAAGATTTTTCACCATGCATAGAGCCAATAAGTGTCCAACCTTGTGCTGATAAGTTTTGTACCATGTGTGCAGCAAGATTGCTTGCTTCCATGCTACCCGTAAAGTTTTCACGTCCTAATTTTTCGCCAGTAGAGTTAATAGTTGTAAGAGTATTTTTAGGGTCAGCTTTCATAAGCATAGGAATTGGCACATCAGGAAATTGACTTGTGTAGACATTACTTACTGTGCTTGTTTGTGGTTGGTCAACTTCTGAATTAAATCCAGAAAAACACGCTGTTAAAAAAAGAAAGCTACAACAAAGTAATATTTTTTTCATGGAAAACTCCTTATTTTTGAAAATAATATCCTTTTTTGAGTGAAGGTGCAATAGATTAAAGTCGCCAAAACTTGGGCATAAAAAGTAGTAAAAAGGTAAAGATTTCAAGGCGACCAAAAATCATATAAGCGGAAAGAATAGTAAGATTAAATTCACTTAAAAATGAAAAATTATACGCTGGACCAACTAAACCAAGTCCAGGACCAGAATTTGAAAAACAAGTAATAACAGCAGAAAATGAGGTAATAATATCAAGACCTGTTGCTGTAAGAATAAGTGTTCCAATAAAAATACTTATAAAGAAAATAGCAAAAAAAGTTGTAACACCACGTATAGCAGTAGGTTCAATAGAAACATGATTGATTTTTATTCGTTCAACAGCTTGTGGGTGAGTCAATCTATTAAGCTCATTGCGAATGAGTTTGAAGATAATAAGAATACGCATGAATTTTATCCCACCAGCCGTAGAACCACCACAACCACCACACATCATATAAACAAGAATAAGTACTTGTGTGAATACAGGCCAATTAAGATAATCAGCAGTTACAAATCCAGTTGTTGTTGTAATAGAAATAAGTTGGAAAGCGGAATCTCTAAAAGCTCTTTCAATAGTATAAGGAACAGCTGGTTCTCCCATAAGACTTTGTGCTTTTGTATCATCAAAGTAAAGATGTCCTGCAATAATGCAAATACCAGCTAATAAGAAAATAGTGTAATAAATAAATTCTTCATTTTCAAAATATTTTTTTACGCCACTATGCAAAAATAAAAAGTGTAAGGTAAAGTTAATACTACCTAAATACATAAAGACAATAATAGTCCATTGATTTAAAGGACTAAAAGCTGCAAGAGAGGCATTTTTAGTTGAAAAACCACCTGTTGCAAGTGTGGGTAGAGCATGGTTAATAGCATCAAAAGAACTCATGCCTTGAAAATATAATAAAATCCATAAAATACCAGTAAGAGCAATATATACACCCCAAAGTGAACGGGCTGTATCAATCATACGTGGAGCAACTTTATCTTTACTAATTCCTGAAACTTCTGCTTTGTATAATTGCATACCCCCTGCACCTAAAAAAGGAAGAATAGCAAGGGATAAAACAATAATACCAAGACCTCCAAGCCATTGAGTGAAACTTCGCCAAAATAAAAGCCCTTTTGGTAAAATTTCAACATTGGAAAAAATACTTGCTCCTGTGGTGCTAAGACCTGATGCTGCTTCAAAAATGCCAAATGCAAAATTTACATGTGCAACAAGTACATAAGGAATAGCACATATCACAGTTGCAAGTATCCAACAAAGTCCCACAATGGCAACGCCATCTCGAGCTGTAAGATGTATTTTTTCCCCTTTTGGAGGTTTGTTTATATATGATGTAACAAGTCCAATAGTTAATATGGTTAATAAACTGTATGTAAAAAGTTTTGCTGTTTCATATTCTTTATATAAAAGCGATATGGAAAGTGGGAGTAAAAGACATATTGCTAAACAGCCAACTAACAATCCTAATACAAAAGCTATACTTCGGATTCTCATGAGTTTATTATCCTGTTATTTATATTAATTTTGTTTATTTAATTCTTTTTTAAGATGTTCTAATAAATGTTTATCTTGACTTTCTGAGATCATTGCTTTTTTAAAATGTTCTTTTGCTAATTCTTCTTTTGAGAGTTTATAGCGATAGAGCATTCCTAAGTTGTAATGTGTTTCAGCTCTTGGTTTAAGGTGTAAAGAGCGTTCCCATTGCTCTGCTGCTTTTTCATATTGTAAGTTTTTGATTAATGCTTCACCATAAACATCAAGTAATTCAGGATTGCTTGGAGAAGCAATTATTCCTTTTTGTAAATAAAATTCAGCTGCTTTTATTTCACCATGTTTAAGAAAACGTTGTGCTAAAGAAATAATATTATCACTATTTGTTGGATCTGTATCAGCAATTTTCATTTCTTTTTTATATGATTCAATTTCATTTTTATCACCATGAGAATCTAAATGACGCATTGCTTTCTCAACAACTATGTTTGGGGTATTTTGTTGTGAATTAGCTTTTTGTTTATTTTGTTCTTCAATAGCTTTAAGCATTTCTTCTGGGAATTGTTGGCCATTCATTCCCATTTTTCCACCCATTCCCATAGAACTATTTTGACCTTTATTACCACCATTTCGTAAGTCTTCTATGGTAATACCTTGTTTTTTCATGGCTTCAAGCATAGCTGGTGGTATTTCGTTTGGTAAACCTGTATTTTGTTGCAAGCTAGGTGCTGTTTTATTTTGGTTTTGTGTAGCAGAAGTATTTTCTTCTGGATTAAAAGCCATTTTTTCTTCATTGTTGTTTGTTGCAACGGTGGATACAGGGTGATTATGTTTATTTTTTTCAATATAATAGTTAATATTCGTAAAGCCTATAACTACAAGTCCTAAACCTGTTAAGGCTAAAATAAGTTTTTTTAAAGACATACAAGCTCCATTAGTCGTTATTTATTTGATTTGCAATAGAATTTAAACGTTGTGAAAGATTGTGTTGTTTTTTAGTTAAATAAACAAAATATCCTACAAAACCAGCCCAAATAGCAATATTAGCAATAATTAAAGAAGTAACAGCATTCATAATATTTCCTAATCATTATTTTCTGATTCTTCATTATAAAGAAGTTCAGTACGAATTTGTTCTAATTGTTTTTCTTGTTCTAATTGGTTAATACGGTATAACCAAAACCAAAGCCATACAAAAACAAAAGATAATACACAAAAAATAATGGTATGTACCATTTCAGGCTCTAATCCACCACCTTCAGCATTAAAAACAGCAGGGTGAATGGAACGCCATAATCTTGTTGCAAAAAAGACAAGTGGTACATCTAAAAAGCCAATAATAGCAATTACTGCACTGATATTTCCTTTTTGTTCTTGTGGCATAGGCATAGTACGTACAACAAGATATGCAGCAAATATAAACCATAAAACAAGTGCTGTTGTAAGTTTTGGATCCCAAGTCCACCATACGCCCCAAGAATGACGACCCCATATACTACCAGTGATAAGGGTGAGGGTGGCAAGTACAAAACCAAGTTCAGCACTAGCATAACTTATATTATCATAACGTTGTTTCTTTTTAAGCAAATAAAGTATGCCAAAAACAGCAGATAAAAAGAAACTAACAAAACTCCACCAAGCAACAGGAAGATGAAAATAAAAAATCTTTTGTGCATATCCTAAATATTGTTCTAGGGGAGCATAAATAAAAATAAGATATTGGCTAATTGCCACACTTATAATAGCTAGTATAGCTAAAGGTAGGAAAAGTTTTTGTAGCATTTTTTCTCCTAAAATTTCCTATTCTCCACGATATAGGAAGGGGAAAAGAATTAAACTTGCAGCACAAAACATCATATCAAAAGCAATGGCAATACCTAACCATTGTTGAATTTGTGCAATATCATAAAATGAATTTTCAAAATCAAGTAGTCCTACTGAACTTAGTGAAATTGCAGAAAGAAGTAAAGGAATGAGCAACGGAAAAATAATAATACTCAAAAGAGATTCTTTTCCTGATTGTCCAACACACAATGCTCCAAGTAAACTTCCACAAGTACAAATTCCAATATCAGTAAGAAAAATGCCTAAAAGTGAATAACCATAATGTAAACCAATATGTTGTGATAAAAAAATAAAAAGTGCTGGGATAAAAAGTAGTTGCGATAAAAGAAGTAAAACAAATCCTGCAAAAAATTTTCCTAACCAAATTGCTTGAATTTGACAAGGAAGTGTTTGTAATCCCACTCTTGCACTGTTTTGTTCCTCATTTGTATAAAGCATTTGAAAAATCAATACTTGGCAAAATACAGAAGCAAGCCAAAACATTGTGGCAGCAGCATGGGGGGAAAGTTTTTGTCCTGTTTCAAGGGAAAGACTAAAAAGAAAAATTAAAAGAAGCCCTAAAAGTAAGGCTTGGCAAAGTCCTGCACTTCTTCCTAAAATAATAGTTAAATCTTTTTTAGCAATGAGTAGAGCAATATTAAACATGTGTTTGCTCTCCATTTGTCTTTTCTTGTAAAGAGGTTAGCGTTACTTGTTTATCTTCAATATGTATTTCATGGCTGGCTAAAAAACTATCTTCTTGAGGAGCATGGCTTACCCATAAAATAGTAGCATTTTTTTCTTGAAACTCTTGAGCTACATTATGAAAAAGAAGTTTTGATTCTTTATCAAGTCCTGTACTTGGTTCATCAAAAAGAAGTAGTTGCGGATCTTGTAATAAAATTCTCGCAATATTTAAACGCTGTGCCATTCCACGTGAAAAAATCCCAGCATGATCGTGGGAAAATTTCTCAAGACGTACTTTTTTTAATATTTCTAAAATTTCATCATCAGAAATACAAATGCCACGAAAAGCCTGCGTCCAAAAACGCAGGTTTTCTATGGCAGAAAGGTGAGGATATATAAAGGTCTGATGCCCTAAATATCCTATTTTATTTTTTTCAATATTAACATGAATGAGTCCATTGCTTGTAGGCATAAGTCCAGCAATCATTTTTAGCAATGTTGTTTTTCCTGTTCCATTTTTTCCTGTAATTAAAAGGGTTTGATTTTTATATACAGAGAAAGTTACGTTTTTATATAATAAACGTAAGTCAAAGGTTTTTGTAACCTTATCAAATTTGAGAACAGGTTCTTGGTTCATGCTATTGTTCTTTTTTATTTTCTTTTCTACGACGCATTGTGTAAATGGTAATAAATGGAGCAAGGCTCATAATAGTACCACCAATCCAAAGCCAGTTAACAAGAGGGTGAACAGATAAACGAAGTACCCCACGTGTTTGCTCGTCTACACCTAAGAATGTTGCATAAAATTCTTTTCCAAGGGAAGGCATAGTACTTGCTTCAGCATAAGCGTTTTGTGAAAAGTTTTCATAAATTCTACGTTGTGGTTGTAGGGTTGCAATTTCTTTTCCATCTTTGGAAATAATAAGTTCAGCTTCTAAGAAACGATAGCGTCCAGTACGTTCTCTACCTTCATACAATTCTTTAAGTTTTACTGTAAATGTGTCAATTTTAATTTCTTGTCCTCGACTAAGAGCAACTTCTTGCTCAACTTTGTAAGGACCTGAAAAAGCAACACCCAATGCCATTACAGCTAAACTTATATGAATTAATACAGGAGAAAGTTTATTGATAGTGTATTTTACAGAATAAAAATATAATGCCCAACTAATAATACCAGCAATAGAAATACTTGCAGCAATAAGTGGTAATGGATCTTTTACATTAAACATTGTCCAAAATACACCCATTGCAACAAGGAAACTTACTAATACAACAAGAGCATATTTACCTTTATTTACTCCTTGAGACCAAGAAAGCCATGGACAGCAAGTGAGTAAAGCAATAATAATAGTAAATAATGGTAAAATAACTCTATTATAAAAATCAGCTTGTAAACCAACAGGATTTTCAGACCAAAGTTTACTAATAACAGGCCAAAGTGTTGCAAACATAATGATAATACTAATACTTATGAGAACAACAGCGGTAGAGAGAAGAAATCCTTCTTTTGTTTCAAGCCCACTAAAGTTTTCACCACGATTTTTCATATTTATAATAGCAAAAAAGCTAACAAGTGTGCTTATTACAACAAAAGTAAAGAGGAAAGGTCCAACACCACCACTTCCAAATGCATGCACAGAATCAACAATATTACCACGTACTAACCATGTTGCAAAAAAGGCAGAAACACAGGTAAGAGCCATAAAAAGAGCATGGAAACGATGGGCTTTATTTCTATATTGTTCAATAAATCCAAAGTGAATAGCTGCTGTTCCAAAAAACCATGGAATTGTTGAAGCATTTTCTACTGGATCCCATGCCCAATAGCCACCCCAACCAAGTTCCATATAAGCCCACCAACCACCAAGAACAATACCAGCAGTAAGTAAAAGCCAAGCAATAAGGATAAGAGGTTTTGTAGAAATATGCCAAGCAATTTCTTTGTTTTGTGGGTTATATGTCATAGCTTGTGCTAAAGCTAAACAGGCAGGAATAGTAAAGCCACCATAGCCAAGTAATAAAAGAGGTGGGTGGAAAATCATTCCAGGGTTTTGTAAAAGAGGGTTTAATCCTCGTCCGTTGCTAGGAGCAGGATTTAATACTTCAAAAGGATCATTATATGTTGAAAGTAAAAGTGCTAAAAAGGCAAGAATAGCAAAATAAAAAAGAAAATACCAAGCACGAGTTTCTTTTGATAATGATTTATAAGAATTGGTTGTTTGGTAATATGCTCCACATAAAACCAAGCTTAATGCCCAAAATAAGAGTGAGCCTGCTTGACCTGCCCAAAAAGCAGTAATACGGTAAAATAAAGGAAGATTTAAATCACTATAATCATGAACATATTTAATACTAAAATCATAACTCCAAAAAGCAAAGAAAAGAACAATAGAAGCAAAAATAAAACAGGCAGAGATTGCTAAACTTGCTTTTTCAAGAATATTGACATTAGTAATAGAGTTTTTATTAATTTGAAAAATAGCATAAAAAGCTCCCAGCATTGCAAGAATGAGGGAGATAGTCATTGATAAATCAGCTAAATAAGTCATAGTTATCCGTTTTTAATATTATTTTTTTCTCGATTTTCTTTTTGATATTTAGAAGGACATTTTGTCATTAATGTTTTAGCCATAAATTTATTTTGTTGGAATGTTCCTTCAATAATAACTTCAGAGCCAACATCAAATGTATCAGGAACAACGCCTTTGTATGCTACTGTAATGGTTTGAGATTTATTATTAGCATCTTCAAGGGTAAAAGTTGCTCCAAGTCCATCATCAGGACGAAGAATTGAATCATTTGCAACAGTACCAAAAAGGCGTGCAGATTGTAATGTATTTGATTCCATAGCTAATGCTTCAGAAACATTTAAAAAATACACACCGTTTTGGGATACTCCTGACCAAATCATATAGCCAAGCCCTCCCACAAATAAAAGGAAGGCAATAAGATAAATAGAACGAGAACGTTTTGCCATAAGTTACCTTTATGCTTACATTTTTTGAGTTGTAAGAAAAAAGCCTACACTCTAGGTAAAACATATAATAGAATTAAAGAAAAATCAAGTAGGAATTATTCTTATTAAGCAAATTTTTTCTTTAATATATGAACATTGCATCACCATAGGAGAAGAATCTATATTCACTTTCAACAGCATGGTGATAAGCTTGCATGATAGTATCATAACCAGCAAAAGCAGAAACAAGCATAATAAGTGATGATTTTGGCAAGTGAAAATTCGTTACTAAGCCATCAATAACATGAAATTCCTTTCCGGGATAAATAAAAATATTTGTATAACCAAAGCAACCATGTTCTGGAAGTATGGTGTTTTGTTGTATATCCATTTTATTATTGCAGTAAAAAATGCATTCTTGACCTTGTTTTTTTTGCATAAAAGTTTGAGCCATGCCTTCTAAACTTCTTGTGCTTGTCGTACCAATAGCAATAATAGGGCGATTATTTTTTTTTGCTTCAATAATGGCTTTAGCTGTTTGTTCTGCAATCTCAACATATTCAGCATGCATATCATGTTGACGTATATCATCAGTACGAACAGGACTAAATGTGCCATAGCCGACATGCAAAGTTACTTCTTGCCATTGACAACCTTTAGCAAGAAGTTTTTCTTGTATTTCTTTAGTAAAATGTAAACCAGCCGTTGGGGCAGCTATTGATCCAATGCGTTCTTCTTTAGCATATATTGTTTGATAACGGCTTATATCATTTTCTTGTATACCTTTTTCTCTTTTTATATAGGGAGGCAAAGGTAATGATCCATGTTTTTTTAATATAGGAATAAGACTATCTTTATAGTTAATAGTAACTAAATGCTTACCAAAATCACGTTTTTCAATAATAGTTACTGTAAATTCAGGAAAAAGAAGTGTTTCACCAATTTTAACTCGTTTAGAACCTTTTAATAAAACTTCTGTTTGTGCTACACAATCTGTATTTTGTTTTTGAGCTTTTTTATCAATAAGAGGAGCTGGTTCTAAGAAAAGAAGTTCAATAATGCTACCAGTTTCACGTTTACCAAGAATACGAGCAGGTATTACTTTTGAATTATTGGCAATTATTAATGCATTATTAGGTATTAATTCTATAATATCTTGAAAATGATAATCTTTATATGAACCTGTTTTTTTATCAACAAAAAGAAGACGAGATTCTTGTCTATTTAAAGCAGGTGTTTGTGCTATACGTTCTTCTGGTAAATTGTAATCATAAGATTCTAAAAGGAAAAGATTTTTTTCTGTCATAACTTACCTAATTATTTAAAAATTAAAAAATAGCATATAGGAATGAGAAGTGCAGGAAGAAGATTTAATGTTTTACAATCCTTTATTTCTAAAATTCCAAGTCCTGATGCAGTAATTAAAATTCCACCAACAATGGAAAGTTCAACAAGTAAAGCTCCTTGTAAAAAATGGGAAATATATATTGCTCCCAAATAGATACTAGATTGCCACAAAAAAAGAATAAGAGCAGATAGCATTATTCCATAACCATAACTTGCTGAAAGAACAATAGCTGTTATAAAAACAAGGGTGGCATTTGTAAGAAGAAATGTATGATTATTGTGTAATGCACTTTCAATTGGTCCTAATATATAAAGTGTTCCAATACAAAAAAGTAAAATTGCAGTGGAAAGACCTTTTGCAAGCTGACTTTTTCCATAGATATTAACAATATGTTGAAAGCGTTCTTCAAGTTTGGCAAAAGTTCCAAAAATAGAACCAAGAGCAAGGCTAACTATAAA
>SAMEA104404100__coassemble_1807_pt1 | contig 18068 bp, 16 predicted proteins | sample SAMEA104404100__metabat2_high_PE_071 | metagenome-assembled genome bin SAMEA104404100 (sample SAMEA104404100) | Balaenoptera acutorostrata
AAGAACTCCAAAAAGAAATTATAGCAAGGAAAAAAGAAATAACTTCACTTATCAATGAACAACATTATGATTTTGCTGACCTTTATATAAAATTCTTATCTATGGGGTTAATAGCACAATATGAAACATTTTGTTTTTATGTGTTGTTATATTGCCATACTGATATAGAGGAATTGGAAGATATACTTGTAAATTTCAATCATGAATACTGGTATATAGATAAAACAGGCAATTCCGTACAAGCTAATTTTTTATTTGAACTTTTTACAAATGCACAGGACGGATACTATATTTTAGGAATGCATAGTGCAAATGAAAAGAACGGTGCAGTATTAAGTTGTCATTATGGAAATGTAAAGGATCTAATTGTTCAACATCTTGGCAAATATTCAACTGATGAAAATTTAATCAAAGAATTTTATAAGGATATATGTGATATTATTCTGCCAACTTCAAAAGAATTTTATGAATACGTCAACTCATATAAAGGCGAAGGTGGTGCATTTGCAGGTTATACTCAAGAAAACGGCTTTGCAGTTTTTAAGAAACCAAAAGAATTACCTGCTGAACTAAAAGAGTTTTTAATAAGCTGCACACAAGAAGAAATTGATAATCTTCTAAAGAAAAACCAGTTAACAAGCTTAGAGGAATTAGCTAAATGTACTGATTTTTCAATAGAAGAATTACAGGAAATTTATAACAAAGGGATTTTATGTGCAGTCAATAAAATTGAGAAAAAATTATAAAATTTTCTCTTTATAAGGAATTAACCATGACAAAGAAATTTTTATTAGTAGCGATATGTAGTTTTTTTATTGGAGTTAATGAAGGTAATGCTTTTACAATGTATTGTGTAAATTGTTCTGACAGGTTTATGCAAGCACTTGAAAGGGTTACAAATTTAGAACAACTTAAGCAATTATATCTTGATTATGGTGAGTCTGTACAACAGACTGCACATCAACTTAAAAACGTGCAACAAAATGTGGAAATGATAACAGACATGATCCACAATACAACTGCATTACCTCGAAATCTCGTACGCGAAGGTTACAATGAGCTAACAAGATTAGCCCAAATAACAAACTCTATCAATACCATGAGAGCTGATATTATGGGCTTAGAAAGAATATTTGATGAAAAATATAAAACCCAAGAAGAATTAAATAGAATTGCTAATTTTCCTAATGAGCTTGTATCAGAAAGAAATATGACTATACGAGCAAATATGAAAATTATGAATGAAAGAGTTGATGAAGCAACAAAAGCAACATTTCAGCTTTCAGGTTCACAATTAAAAGAACTTGAAGATAGTGGTCAATTAGAATCACATATTAATGCTTTAATGGAAAGTGATGGAAGAAATGGAATTTTAATGGCTGCAAATAAACTTGCTCAAGAACAAATTAAAGAAACAAGACAATTACGAGAACTTATTGCAACAACTACTCAATCTAATCTCGCCACGCAAGTGCGTAACGAGAAAGAAAAACAATTGAGTGATGAAATGGCACATAATATTCTTAAAATCAATGAAGATCCACCATTAAAAGATTTTCCTGATTTATTTTAAAAAAGTTTAGGAAATGGTTTCACTTCAGGTTTAGCAGGATTATTTTTTATATGTTGATATTCTTCATCAGTAATTTTTACCCATTTTACAGGAGTTCCATTTTGCCAAATAATTTCTATCGTTTTGTCATCTATAATTTTAAATTCAACAATAGGTTCTTTTGTTACAGAACTATTTGCAAACCATGAGTTATCTTTTTTATATGGTTTTTCAATCGGATAATGTGGAGCATCTAAAATATAAAACTTTATTGTATTTTCTGTAATTTTACATGTTTTGATATATCCAAACGAATCTCGTTTTTCATTTACATCTTTATAAAATCCATACAATTTATCGGGAGATTCTGAACAAGCGGTGATTGAGGTGATAAAAATGATTGTTAATAAAAAAGTAATAAGTTTTTTCATTTTTTGTATTTTCCTTTCTCTTTTTATTTTTGCAAATAATGCTTTTGCAGAAGAAGTTTCTGTAAATAGTATACTAGATATTGTTGTAAAAATCAAGGAAAGTACTGATATTTGGTATGAAAAACTTTTATCTTTTGCAACACAACTCTTTGCATTAATACTATTATTTGAATTTCTCTGGACAGGAACAAAAGCTGTTATTCATGAAATGTCCTTACAAGATATTCTTAGAAATTTAATATGGATTTTATTATCAGGTATTTTCTTTTTATCTATTATCAATAATTATCAAGAGTGGACACAAGCCATAGTTAATGGACTTTCTAATAAGGCTATTTCATTAATTGGTAATGGTTATAGAGATGATAATCCGTTTTTAATTGCTTTGGAAATTGATAAAAAAATTTCAATGCAATTAGAAACATTAAAAATAATGGATCATTTAGGATTAATAATAGCTCTCTATTTATGTAGATTTATTCTAGTAATAATTTTTTCAATAATTACAGCTCGGGTTGTTGTTGTAAAATGTGAAATTCTTATAGGTTTAATTGCAGCACTTCTTCTTATACCTTTTGGAGCTTTCCAAATGTTTAGAGAATTTGCTATTAATGCCATGAAATATGCTCTTTCTATTGGATTCAAATTATTCACAATTACATTAATTTGTGGAATTACTTTTGAAATTTTTACTAATTTTGAATTTCATAAAGACGAAAATGGTGTTATTGTAGGACAATTCCATGACTGTTTAATTCTTATTGGGGTATCAATAGTAATTTTAACTATTATTTCAACCTTACCCGAAACAATCGCGAGTCTTGTTTCTTCTGCTCATAGTGGATCAGGAGCAGGTTTACTCCAATCAGCTAATACTGTTTTCAATATGTCAACTGCTGCTGCAACTGGAGCTATTGCTCTTGGTAAAATGGCAGGAGCTCCTATAAAAGCTACACATCAAGCAATTCGAGCAAAAAATATAGCTAAAGAAAGTGCAGGTGCAGCATGGAATAGTATGGGAAAAATAGGAAAAACAGTTGCAGGTTTTAAAGCTTGGAATGGAGCTAGACAACAAGCAAATATGAATAGGTCAACCATAGGTCAAGAATTAAAGAATAATTACAACCAATTAAAAGAATTAAGAAATATAAACAGAGGGGGATAATTATGGGATTTTTCAGTAAAAAAGATAAAGAAGTAAAAGTTAAAGAAGTTGCAAATCCATATTTAAATGGTCGCGAAGAATGGTTTGAAAGATATGGAAATTATATCAAACAAAGGGACGGTTGGCGTTTTTTTGCAATTTTGATGACAGTTTTTGCTATTATTGGGGTAAGTGGTTCTATTTACTTGGCATCACAAAATAAAATTATTCCGTATATCGTAGAAGTTGATAAATTAGGACGTGCAACTGCTATTGCTCCAGTCGATGAAACGCAAAGAGCGTCTATGCAAAATGTAATACCTTCAGTTATAGCAATGGTTATCAATGATTGGCGAACTGTTACAGCTGATGTTGAATTACAAAAAAAGATGATAAAACGCTTAAGCTTTTTTACGATTGGTTCAGCAAAAGGATATTTTAACGACTGGTATAAACTCAATAATCCTTATGAAAAAGGTAAAGAAAACCTTATTACTGTGGAGTTAAAATCCCTTCCATTATCCATTACACAAGATAGTTATAAAGTAGAATGGACAGAAATGATTAGAAGTCATGCAGGAAAACTAATAGATAGCTTTCGATATGAAGCAACAATTTCCATTCAAATTTCAAATCCTAAGAATGAACAAATGGTTTTATATAATCCCACAGGAGTTTTTATAACTCATATAAACGCAACAAAATTATTTTAATATAAATTTCAAGAGGTTATACTATGAAAAAGATAATTACTTTATTATCTTTGTCTATCTTTGCAACCCAAATTCCGACAAAAAGCTTTGGAATGGAAGCAAATCAAGACTTATTAAATCAATTAAAAGTACCTGGTTTTTCGATAAATCATAATCCTATTCCTTTGCAGCCAAAGGAAAAGAAAGCTTTAGCACTATCTAAAAAATGGATAACAAGAGATAATGCACCTTTTATCAGTTCAAACGGAAAACTCGTTTATATGTATGGTGCTAGTATGCCTACAATTTTGGCTACTCCCATGCAAATTTGTGATGTGGAATTACAAGCTGGTGAAATGATAAATTCTATCAATTTAGGTGATACTGCTCGTTGGGAAGTTGTTACAACTACTTCTAATGGAAAAGAACATATTATTATAAAACCCCATGATAGTGGAATAGAAACTAATGCCGTTATTACAACAGATAGACGAGTTTATCACCTTCGACTTGTTTCTACTGAAGATAGCTTTACGCCTTACGTGGGCTTTGTTTATGCAAATGAAATTGTTGCATACCAAAATCAAGTAAAAAAACAAGAAATAAAAAAAGACCATTTTAATACATTCAAATCTGATGAAGTGGATAAATCGCTAAATCTTGAAAATTTGAATTTTAATTATGAAGTACGAGGAAAAGCTGACTGGAAACCAGAACGCGTTTATGATGATAGTTTAAAAACATATATAAAATTACCTAAGCGTACATATACAAGTGAAATGCCTATTTTACTTGTATCAAAAGGTGGAGAAATGGTTCTTGTAAATTACAGAATTAAAAAAACTGCCATGATAGCGGACGGTATTTTTGATGAAATAATTCTTGTTCTTGGCGTTGGTAAAAATAAAGAACAAATTAATATAGTGAGGGTAAAATAATGAAATTTGTTCTTGTGATAATGATGTTGCTTTTACCTGCTTGCTCTGTACACAAACTTCAAAGTAATACCTCATATCTTGGCGTAACACCTAAAGAAAAAGCTGTTTCTCAAGCAATAATCAATGATTTATCATTGTTTATAGCAACTCTTTATGCACCAGGACACACAAGCTTTAATTTTATTACTCCAATAGATGAAAAGGAAATTGTGATTAATGATGAAATTGTTGATAGCTTTTCAACTATCTTTGAAAATGCATTAAGAAGAAAAGGATTTGAAATTTCTAAAAAAGGTATGGGCTTATCCTATACTTTTGATACGCTTGAAGAAAACAATTTTTACACTCAAATTCGTTTTGAAGATAAAAACAATTTTTCTAGTATTTATAATAAGAAAGGTGAAATTATTTCAAGATCTAGCTTGAAGGAGGATAACTATGAGTAATTCTCCTGATAAATTAGAAATTGGCAAGAAACCTACAATAAATGCTGGTTCAAAAAAGATATTAGTTCTTGTTGCTTTTATTGTTATTTGTTTGATTTTATACATTTTATTTCAAATAATTGAAAGTGGAAATAAACCACAAAAAGAAATTGAGAAAAAATCAGAAGTTCAAGAAATCAAAGTGCAAGAAAGCTCTGATTTTGCACCAAGACCAAAAAGTTCAGGTTTATTACAACCAGAACCTAAGCCAGAACCAGAAAAACCAAAAGAAGAAAAAAAGTCTTTTGATGAAATAAAAATTGTTCGTTTGCCAGAACCTGATGAAAACACGAAAAAATTTATTCAACTTCGTAATCAAAGATACTTTGAAGCGTTACGTTCTTCTTCTGTGGCATACAAACAAAATAATACTAATAACTCAAACAATAACAAACAAACTGCCATTAATACAACAACTGATACAATTCAATTTCCTAATATGCCAAATATGCAACAAAATGAGTACGATTCAAGTGTTGCAAGTGATGTCGATAAAGAACAGTTTTTTGAGCGTTCTAAACCTGATACAAACTGGATTAACCCCCATATTAGGACAGCAGGTCAAAAATACGAAATAAAAACAGGTAATGTTATTCCTGCTGTAATGGTAACAGGAATTAACTCTGATTTGCCAGGTAATGTTATTGCTCAAGTTACACAAAACGTTTTTGATACTGCAACAGGAGAATATATTCTTATTCCTCAAGGTTCTAAACTCTTTGGAGTATACGATAGCCGTGTAATTATGGGTCAGCAAAGAATTTTAGTTGCTTGGAATAGAATTATTTTTCCAGATGGATCTGCTATGACTATTCCCTCTATTCCAGGTGTAGATTTATCAGGAAATAGTGGGTTTAACCAAAAAATTAATAACCATTATTTTAGAATTTTCGGAACATCTGCTCTTATGGCTTTAATTACAGCAGGAACAGCGTATGCTGTTGATCAAAATTCAAGCAATAATAGTGATGATAATAGCTTACACGCACAATTAAATGCTTCACTGGCTCAACAACTAGGGCAAACAGCGTCAAGTCTTTTACAAAAATATCTCAATATCAAACCAACATTGGAAATAGAGCCAGGTTATCAATTTAACATTGTTTTAACTAAAGATTTAATTTTTAGCTCTCATTATAAGGGGTGGAGATAATGGAAGAATACGGTCTAAAACAAAAAGAGAAAGCGTCAAATATATTGAATTTATTCTTTTTAGGATATTTTCTCCTTGTTTTAATTTTTGCTCTGCACCAAGTTGCTCAATTTTTAGGGCAATATTTCCCAGAAGAAGCAATTTCACTTTTTGGAGTTCAATTTTATCCTTTTTGGAAAACTCCATATTGGTATTATCAAGCAAGATTTTATCCTGCTGGCGATGAAAGCATAAACATATTTTATAATTGGTTTATGTATCCTAATTTTCTTGTAGTTTTTTATCTTCTTTATGCAAATTTTCCAAAAGGGAATAAAAAATTACATGGTTCAGCACGTTGGGCAACTAAAAAAGAAGTTGAAAATATGGGCTATTTTGGTGGCAAAGGTGTTTATGTTGGCGGTTATCAAGATAAAAACACTTTGTATTATCTAAAACATAACGGACCAGAACATATTTTAACCTTTGCTCCTACCAGAAGTGGTAAAGGTGTGGGATTAATTATTCCTACACTTTTAGCATGGGAAGGTTCAAGTATTACTTTAGATATTAAAGGTGAAAACTGGGCTTTGACATCAGGATACCGTCAAAGTTTAGGGCATAAAGTTATCAAATTTGACCCTACTGATAATACTGGAGTAACAGCTAAATTCAATCCATTAGAAGAAATAGATTTAACTGATTACAGCTGTATTAAACAAGTTCAAAATATTGCTCTTATGCTTGTTGACCCTGACGGTAAAGGTTTAACCGATTACTGGAATAAAGCAGGTTATGCCTTTTTATCAGGAGCATTGCTGCATTGTCTTGTTTGTATAAAAACAAGTTCAGCAGATGAACGGACAGCAACATTACAAGATTTAGTTCTTATGTTGTCTGGGCAATGTCCTCTTACTGGAAAACCCAAAAGTTTGGAAGAGTTATTTAGAGAAATGCGAAAAATGGATCATACTCTTCATCTCGATGATATGTTTACGGATTTCAATAAAGAAATTGGCAAGGAAATACATAGATTTATTGCTTCTTCTGCAACAGAAATGGAAAATAAAGGCGATCAAGAAGTAAAAGGTGTTGTTTCATCAGCTCTTGTCAATCTTGCGTTATACCGTGATCCAATCATTTCACAAAATATAAAAGATAGTGATTTTAAGTTACACGATTTGATGAATTATGATAACCCAGTTGATTTATATATTGTTGTTTCTCCTGCAGAAATTGACAGGTTAAAACCACTTATTCGTCTTATGACAGATATGATTATCCGTTATATATGCCGTGAAATGGAATTTAAAGACGGGAAAAGTGTGCAAGGATACAAGCACAGAATGTTATTAATGTTTGATGAGTTCACAAGCATTGGCAAACTTCCCATTATTGAAAAAGCTATTGCCTATATAGCTGGTTACGGTGGAAAAATGTATTTAATTGTTCAAGATTTAGGGCAATTAAATGATTGTTACGGAAAAGAAAATGCTCTTATGGCAAACTGCCATGTTCGTATTGCTTATGCTCCAAACAAAGTGGAAACAGCTCAATTACTTTCTGAAATGACAGGAAAAACAACTGTTGTAGAAAAAAAGACTTCCTATTCTTATTCAAAAGGTGGAAGAACGCGTTCCGTAAATATTGCTGAAACAGCAAGACCACTTCTCACTCCCGATGAATGTATGAGATTACCAGGAGCAAAAAAAGATAAAAATGGCAATGTAATAGAAAGTGGCGATATGCTTATTTTTACAGCAGGTAACCCTACTATTTATGGAAAACAAATTTTATATTTCAAAGACCCTACTTTTATTCAAAGAGCAAAAATAAAAGCTCCAGAAAAATCTGATTCAATTTGCTTTGCAAAACCTAAACCTACGCAATTAGCTAATCTTCAATTTACTAATTTACAGAATAAAGGAAAAGCAAATGTGGCGTAAATTTCTTATTGTATCAAGTTTTCTTATTGCTTGTTTATTTGGAGTATCAAAATTTTATTATTTTGGATTTAATCTTACTCCAAGCATGGAAAAAGGCTTTTATTATCAAACAATTAATCAAAATATCTTACAATATAACGATATTATAGCCTTTGAATTAGATAAAGAAACAGCAAAAAAAGTCCATGCAAACCAATATATTAGCGATAATACTAAATTATTGAAATTAGTAGCAGGATTGGCAGGCGACAAAGTAGAAATTATTGAAAATCAAATTTGTGTTACTCCGCAAGGAAAAAAGATTGCTTGTGTATGGGGTAAAATAAAAGAAAAAGACAAATACGGAAATAATACAGTAACATTGTTAAATAATTGTATTATTCCAAAAAATAAATGTTTGGCTTTGACAAGCCATGAAGGAAGCTTTGATAGTCGATACTTTGGGCTTGTAGACATTTCAACAATAACAATAATGAAAAAATTTTAGGAGAATTACTATGGAAAACAAAATGAATTTAACCAACGAAGAAATCCTTGCAGCAAAAGGAAATGAAGTATTTCGCCAATTAGCAGAAGAACCGAATTTATTTATAACATTAGATCCAGAACTTGCTGATTTTTTAGGTGCTTTTGAAGAAAAAGCCCTTAGTGAAGAGGATTTATAATATGAGCCAACAAATAAAACAAGAACGTACACCTTTTCATTTATCATTATCTAAACAAGTAGCGGAACAAATTCGGCGTGGAACAAGTTCTTGGCTTGTTCCACATGAAAATGACGGCAAAAGTATGCCATATAATCCAATTACAGGAAAGACGTATACAGCAGTCAATAATCTTTTACTTTCTGCACAAGGTTACAAGGATAATCGTTGGCTTACTTTTGACCAAGCAAGTCAAGAAGGCTATCGGGTAAAAAAGGGCGAAAAATCAACAGAAATTGTTTTTTATTCCTTTTTTGAAAACAAAAAAAATGAAAATGGAGAAGAAATAAAAGTCCGTTTGCAACAGCCAAAAGTTAGAACAGTAAAACTTTTTAATGCCGAGCAACTTGATGGTATTGAAAAAATGCCAGACAGGACACCAAATAAAGAACAACTTCTTGAAAAAGTTCAAAGTATTCTTGAAAATTCACAAGTAAAAATAGTAAATAACCAAAAAGATAAAACCTTTTATAGAACAAAAGAAGATACTATTTATATGCCTTCACAAGAAGTATTTAAAGATGAACTTCATTATGGATCTACCATTATTCATGAACTTTGTAGATGGACAAGACATGAAGATCGCATGGATTTACCATTTGCACCTTTTGGAACTGAAGCATTTGCTCGTGAAAAACTTAGAACTGAAATTGCTACTTATATGATAACCAAAGAACTTGGTATTGACTATGAACCACATGGACAAGTTTTTACTGAACAATGGGCTAATATTATTGAAAAAGATCCATTTGAAATTATGAAAGCAGCTAAAGACGCTGAGCTCATAAAAGATTATATTATGCAATTTGAAAATACGCTTGAAAGACAGTTAGAACAGGAACAAAATATTATTTCTGAACAAAAAATTCAACAAGAAGCAGAGCTTGAGGAAGAACCTTCAATTTCTGCAGATGAACCAAAAAAGACATTTAAAGATTTTGGTATAGCTTTTTATGCTAACAATGGAAATCCGAACAGTCGTCTTCTCGATGAAAAGAAGCTAAAAAAAGAAATTTTAAATCGTCTTCCTGAATCAATGGATCCAACTGTTGCCGATTATTTCATGGAAAACATGAAAATTATAAGAATGGATAATAAGACTTTTGAGTTTTTATATAAACTTAATGAGTTTGACCCTGATTTTGAAAAATTTGAAAAACTATCTGACCAAGCAAAAGATGAACTTGATTTGGTTGATCAAAATCTTCATTTCATCATGGAAAATATCTCAAATGAACTTTGGGAAATGGCTAAAAACAAACAAGAACTCCCAAAAGAATGGAAAAAGATGATTTTGCTTGATATTCCTTATGAAGATAAGGAAGAAGCAAAAGCTTTAGGTGCAAAATGGTCAAAAAATAAAGGTTCTTGGTATGTTTTAGAAGGGACAAATTTAGAACCTTTTGCAAAGTGGACAAAAGAAGAACAAAGTCAATCTATTGATACTATTGCAGAAAAAAAGACTTTTCTTGCTGTTCCTTATGCTGAAAAAGAAAAAGCAAAAAAACTTGGAGCAAAATGGGATCAAGATAATAAATCTTGGTTTGTAGAACCAGGTACTAATTTAGAACAATTTTCTAAATGGGTTATTGATGAAAAAACTATTACTCCAAGAAAACAAGAAATCATTTCCCCTGAAATTGAATTTACCGAACATTTACGCTCAATGGGATTTGATGTTGACCATGCTATCATGGACGGACAAATTCACAGAGTGCCACTTATTGGTAAACCACAAGGAAAAGATGGTGCATATTGTGGATTTTTAGACGGTGTTCCAAATGGTTGGACACAAAACTATGTAACAGGTGAAAAATCTAAATTTATTGCTTCTGGAGTAAAATTAACAGCTGAAGAAAAGGCACAACAACAAGCAGAATTTGCTCAAAAACAACAAGAACGTGAAGAAAAAAGACGACAAGATTACGATATTGCAGCCCAAAATGCACAAAAAATTTTTTCTCAAGCAGATGAAATAGTAAATCACCCTTACATAGAAAAGAAAGGAATACAACCTTATAATGCTAAACAAAATACTTTTAATCAACTTGTTATCCCTTTACAAAATATTGAAGGTGAAATTCGTGGTGTACAATTCATTAATGAAGATGGTTCAAAACAGTTTTTAAAAGGCATTGAAAAAAAAGGTAGTTTTACTTTTTTGAACTCTGAAAATAAAGATTTATCAAAAGTGCTTATTTGTGAAGGTTTTGCTACGGGTGCAAGTTTGTATGAAGCAACTAAACTTCCAGTAGCAATAGCCTTTGATGCTGGCAATTTAGAACCAGTAGCACAAGCCATTTATAATAAATATAAAAGTGAAATTATTATTTGTGCAGATAACGATCAGTATAAACAGTACAAAGATATAAATGTAGGTCTTGAAAAAGCTCAAGAAGCTGCAAAAGCTGTGAATGGCAAAATTTGTGTTCCAATGTTTACCTCAAAAGAAAAAGAACAAAAACTAACAGATTTTAATGATCTTCATCAATCACAAGGTTTAGACGCAGTAAGAAAGCAATTAGGTTTTGCAAAATCATTAACACAAACTGTCGCACAACAACAAACCAAGAAAACTCAACTTACAAGATAAAAATAGGGGGAATATATGAATTTATTAATCGTTGAATCACCAGGAAAAATTAACAAATTAAAAGAAATCTTAGGCAGTGGTTGGAATATAAAAGCTAGTTATGGGCATATAAGAGATTTACCAAGTAATGAACTTGGTATTACTGATAATTTTGAGCCTAACTATATTGTTATTCCTGGAAAAGAAAAAGTAGTTAAAGAATTACAAGAAGCTGTAAAACAAGCAGATACTATTTATCTTGCTACTGACCCTGACCGTGAGGGAGAAGCTATTGCATGGCATTTAAAAGAATTGCTTAATTTGTCAAATTATAAACGTGTAACATATACTTCTATTACAAAACAAGCTGTTTTAGATAGTATCAATAATGCTCGTACTATTAATATGGCGTTGGTAAAAGCTCAAGAAGCACGACGTGTACTTGATAGATTTGTTGGCTTTTCTACAACTCCATCTTTGCGTAATGCACTAAGTGAACAAGTAAGTGCAGGACGAGTGCAAAGTCCTGCTGTTCGACTTGTAGTTGAAAAAGAAAGAGCTATACGTTCTTTTAGGGTAACACAACATTATGGAGTAGAAGCTCTTTTTGATGAAGTAGACAATGTACAAGACGGTTGGAAAGCTACTTGGAAAACAGATAATTTTTTAGAACCAGGACAAGAATATATTTTAGATAAAACAGTAGCAGAAAATATAGCAAAAATACGTTCATTAGAAGTATTAGAGTATGAAGAAAGCGAAAATAAAAAAGCTCCTCCTGCTCCTTTTACAACTTCCACATTACAACAAGCTGCTAGCCAAAAATTAAAATTAACACCAAAAAATACAATGGCAATAGCACAAAGGCTTTATGAAGCTGGGCTTATTACCTATATGCGAACAGATAGTCCTAATCTTTCAGATGAAGCTTATGCAGAAATACAATCTTATGCACTAGAGCATAATTTGCCTGTTGCTGATGAAAGAAAGGTTTGGAAAAGTAAGGAAGGTTCGCAAGAGGCCCACGAAGCAATACGTCCTACTGATATTACTGTTGAAGATTTAGAGGCTAACGAAGAGGAACAACAACTTTATAAACTTATTCGTGAGCGTGCTTTAGCTTGTGTCTTAAAAGACGCTGTATATTTTAGAAAACAAGCAAAACTTAAAGGATTAATTGAAGCAAAAGAAGTTCTTTTTGAAGCAAAAGGAAGTCTTTTAACGGATAAGGGTTGGCAAGTTATTTATAATGATGATGAAGAAATAGAAGAAAGCAATCCAATACCACAATTAAAGATTGGTAGTACCATTATCATTCAAACAACTAACGTAACTACAAAACAAACAAAAGCCCCAAGTAGATATACACAAGCTACTCTTATCCGTGAGCTTGAAAAGAAAGGTATAGGCAGACCCGCTACATATGCAAGTATTTTGTCTAATATTTTAGATAAAGATTATATTAGAGAAGATGATAAAAACAAACTTTCTGCAACAGCATTAGGGGAAAAACTTCTTGACGCTTTATATGATAATTTTAGTTTTATAGACTTAGATTTTACTAAGGATATGGAACAAGAGCTTGATGATATTGCTGAAAATAAAAGCACTTATCAAGACTTAGTAAGTAAAACACATAAAATTCTTACTGAAGAAATAGACGCATACCAAGCTAAAACAGCAATACCATGCCCAAAATGCAACAAACCTTTGAAACACCTAAAAGGCACAAGTGATAATACTGGCAAACCCTATGATTTTTTTGTGTGTGAAAGTTGTAACACTTCTTTCAATAATTCTAATGGAAAACCAATAGAACGCACACAAAATATAACAGAATTTACTTGTGTAAAATGTGGTGCAAACCTTGTACACCTTCAAGGTAAAAATAAGGAAAATAAACCATACGACTTTTTTACATGTTCAAATAAAGAATGTGATGCAACCTATAATAATATTGACGGAAGACCAGTTGAAAAAACTTCTGAAAATAAAGGAAAAATGACAGATTACACTTGTAAAAAATGTGGAAGTAAGCTTGTGGAAAGACCTACTAAAACTGGTGGTATTTGGTTTCCTTGTAGCAATCGTGATTGCGATGGCAAATACTGGGCAAAAGATGACGGTACACCTAATTTTGATAATAAACCAACTAAAAAATCAACAACAATAAAAGCAAAGAGAAAATAATATGAAAATATTATTGGTACTTTTTATGTTTTTGGTAATGCCCGTAACGGGCATTGCCCATGAATTTAGTTTTGATAATATTAGTAAGAAATATCCAATAGATAGTGAATATTTTGCATTTAATGCTTCTCAAGAATTAAGCAAAAAATATTCAACAAAACCTAATATTATTCTTATTCCTGCTAAAGATAAGAAATTTATAGAAGCTCTTGAAGTTTTTCTTGTACGCAGTGGTTTTACTATAAATGGTAATACTGATGGTCTTGTTATGAGTTATACTTTTGATTTTTTAGATAAAAATAGAGCGTATTTACGAATTGAATTATCTGACGGAAATCATATTGGTGTTGTAAGAAAGTTAGGGGAAAATACACCATTTTCTGCTCCAACAACAAAAGTATCAGAAGAAATTATTTCTGAAACTCCAACAAACGTAAGACAGACAAACGCAGTACAAGAAACACTTACAGAAATACAAAAAAGTCCATTATTAGCTACGCCAATAAAAACTACCCCAACAAATTGGGTATTAAAACAAGGTTCTTTAATGAATCAACTTGATGAATGGGCAAAAAAAGAATCATGGAAAGTAATTTGGCAAGCAAATTACGATCTAGATTTAAATGCAGAAGCAAGTTTTTCTGGTGATTTTATTAATGTAGTAGAACAAGTATTCAATGCATTACCTAAAAAAAATAATGGCTTACGCATCAATATTTATAAAGCAAATAGAGTTATTGAAGTTATAGGGGAATAAATTATGAGGAATATTTTCTTATTATTTGTTATAATTATACTTTTACCTGCTTGTACAACAGTACAACCACATAATTTTGATAAGCAAATTGATGAATATGAAAATATAGCAAAATCAAAAACAGTACAAATTTTTGATAAACCTTATCTTGGTTCAAAAATTAGGGAATTAGATATAAGAAGTCCACTTTTTGATAAAAAAGCATTATTATCTCAACGTGGAACAATGACAGAAATCACTCAAAGTATTGAAATGTTATTTCCCAATTTCAGCTTTCAAGTAAATGGTTATGATACACAAAATTACAGAATTTTTTATGATGGAAATTTAAAAGGTTTATTGGATAACATTTCTACTGTTACAGGTTATGGGTGGACTTTTGCAGATAACACTGTAACTTTTTCAAAAGTTATTTCAAAGATATATACAATTTATGCTATTCCAGGAATAAATAGTTATATCAATACCCTCACCAATAAAAATAAATCAGAAAATGGTTCTTCAAGTAATGGTATTGGACAAACTATATCAAACGGAGATAGTTCTGCTGATACTGCTCAAACAATAAAAACAAGTTTTCAATATGATACGTTTAAAGAAATAGTAACTGATGTAAAAGGGCTATTGTCTTCAAAGGGAACAGTAACAGCTAATCAAGGTGCTGGTACAATTACTGTTCGCGATAGTGCGGATAAAATAAAACTTGTTGATAGTTATATTGACGAAATCAACAAAAAAATGTCTAGGCAGGTAGCTATTAATGTTCAAGTTTGGACATTAGATTTAAATGATGATTCAGAAGTTGGCTTTAATTTAAAAGCATTATTTGAAAATGCAGATCTAAGTATTATTGCAGGTAATACCACAAGTTTAGCTAATAATATTACTGCTAGTATTGTATCAGGAAAACTTAAAGGCTCTAATGCTACATTAAGTGCATTGCGTGAGTACGGTAATGCTTCACAGCTTACGAGTGCTAGCGGAATTGTGATGAGTAATCAACCACTTCCAGCTCTTGCTGTTTCTAAAAATGCATATCTAGCAAGTATGTCAACTTCTGTAACAGAATACGGACAAACAACGGATATTCAGCCAGGCGAAGTTACAACTGGTTTTAGTATGACTGTTACCCCTCATATTCTTGAAAAAAGAGAAGTAATTTTACAATATAATGTTCATTTATCTTCTTTAGAAGAAATGCAAAGATATTCTTCCAATGATATTACTGTTGATTTACCCCAAACAAATAATCGTTCTTTTAGTCAAAGAATGCGTATGAAAATGGGACAAACATTAGTATTAGCAGGTTATGCTCAAGAAGTAAAAGCCAATAAAACACGTGGTGGTTTTTTATTTGGTGGAAAAAATGGCAATGATAAAAAATCAATTTTAATTATCACAATTTCTGTGGAAGGAGCTGATGTCTAATGGCTCATTTAATAAAAATTGATAAAACAATGTATGCTCTTGGGTTTAATTGGTATACTTATACCTCAAAAAAACAACTTCCAACAAAAGAAACTGATACGTTTGATGTACTTACATGGAATAAAGAACAATTTGGTTATGCTCTTACAGAAAAAAATGAAAAGTTTTTATCTGCTAAAAGTTTAGCAAATCTAATAAAAATTAACACTTCATATATTGGAGTTTTTACTCTAATAGATATAGAAAATAAAGAGTTTTTTTGGATTTTTGCTACACATAATGGAAAAATCTTAGGTTCAGGTGATACTATTTGTAAGACTCAAGAAGAAATAGAAGAAACTATAAAAACTATTACAGATTTTTCACCTATTCCTATTAATCCTATTTATTTTAAAACTGTTGATGAAAGTATTACTTTTATCAAAGCTAATATAACTTCTTCTAAATTTTCTAATACCATAAAACCACTTTATAAAAGTAAACAAAAAGCAAAACAAAATAGAAATATTATGTTAATTGCTTTAGTTCTTATATGTGCTAGTTATGGTGTAATAAAATATTTAGATATTAAAAATATCCAAGAATTAAAAGAGGCTGCTCTTTTTTCAAAACAAACAACAGAAAATAAAATTAAAAATATTTATGCAAATACACATAAATATTTTCCTATGGAGTGGAAACAAAATTATTTCCCTTTGGATATATATTCAGTTTGTAAACCAGCTCTTTTTTCATTGCCTATTAATGTGAATGGTTGGGCTTTAGAAAAAGCAATTTGCACTCCAAAAGAAGTTAATTCTTATTGGAAACATCAAAACCAAGCAAGTTTTGTAGATTTGCCTTTTAATGGCGAACTTACCAAACCAAAAGAAGTTTTTTCACGGCATGAAATAGCAAATATAAAAAATACGCAAAATAGCATTGAACATACAGCACTATTAACACAAGAAGAAGTTTCTAAACTTTTGTATCAAATAACCCAAAATATGGGGTCTAGTTTATCATTATCTTTTAGTAAAAGTGCTGTGAAAGAATTTGAAGAATTAAAAATTTCTATTACTGCTCCTTTTAAAAAAGGAAAATTTGAATGGAAAAGTGTACCTTCTAATCTAATTCTCAATTCTTCTTTATTTGAAGCCTTAAATGCCATTCCAAGCCTAGTGATTAAACAAATTGAATACAATAATGGACAATGGTCTATTAAAGGAGATTTATATGTCAAAGCATAAAATAATCCTTACTTCTTTGCTTTTATGCATGAGCAATATTAATATTGCAAATGCTAATTCTAATGCAACACTTGGATCTATTACACAACAACGTGGTATGTTAGAAGATTTGAGTTTACAAGTACAAATTCAAGAACAAAATCAAAAATTGAATCAATTACTTATACCTGTTGCTCCTGTTATTCCTCAACAAAATCCTAATGAACTTTCAGCAAAACAGCTTATTGAAAAATTAGAAGTACCAGGAGCAACGAAAGAAAATAATGAAATAAAAGAAGAAGATACAAGAGCTTCAAAAGTTATTGCTATTTATAGCAATAATAAAACGCTAAAAGCAAAAGTAAAATATAAAGGTAAACTCGTTAATCTTACACATGGTCAAATTTGGAATGGGCTAAAAGTACAAATTTTCCGAGACCATGTATCTATTGGTAATAAAATTTTGGAGTTATAATGATGTTTTTTAATCAACAAAAACAAAATTTTGAACCATTGAGTTTAATACCTAGTACATTGAAATCAAGTTTAGCTATTTCTGATAATGTATTATGTATTTCATCAGCTATAAAAAATGACCCACTTGTCTTAGAATTATTGAGTGATTTAAAATCACGAAAAATTATTGAAGAATATGCATTTTATAGTCCTACGGAATTTCATGATAAGTATAGCCATTCAACATTATCTAAAATTGAAGTAAAGAATGAACTTCAAAATTTTGTAAAAGAGTTATTACAAACAGCTTTTAATGAAAAAGCAAGTGATATTCATATAAAAGATATGGGTACACATGGTCTTATTCGATTTCGTATAGATGGAATGCGGATAGACCATAAAATTTATAAAGCTGAGTGGTGTAGGGCTGTGA
>SAMEA104404100__coassemble_1865_pt1 | contig 17560 bp, 15 predicted proteins | sample SAMEA104404100__metabat2_high_PE_071 | metagenome-assembled genome bin SAMEA104404100 (sample SAMEA104404100) | Balaenoptera acutorostrata
TATATCTATTGGAACAGTTGTTTCTATAAGTTCAAAACCTTCAGCTAACAATACAGAAATAAAAAAACACCTTGCAAAAAAAGAAATAAGTGCAACTGAACTTACAAAAGCTTGCCTTGAACAAATAAATAAAACAGATGATACCTTAGGGGCATTTATTAATCTTTATCCAGAAGAAGCATTAAAAAAAGCTCAAGAACTTGATCAAAAAGGATATAATCCTGACCAAGCTCTTTGGGGTATTCCTGTTTCTGTAAAAGATGCCCTTGCAACAAAAAATATGCGTACAACAGCTGGCTCAAAAATATTAGAAACTTTTACCCCTCCATATTCTGCTTATGTTGTTGAAGAACTTGAAAAAGCAGGAGCAATTATTTTAGGTAAAAATAATATGGACGAATTTGCTATGGGTAGTACCTGTGAAAATTCTGCATATAAAAAAGGTTCTAACCCATGGAATACAGATTGTGTTGCTGGTGGTTCTAGTGGTGGATCTGCTATTTCGGTTGCAAGCTGCCAATGCTTTGCGTCTTTAGGAACTGATACAGGTGGCTCTATTCGTCAACCAGCATCTTTATGTGGTATTGTAGGATTAAAACCTACATACGGTAGAGTTTCTCGTTATGGTTTATTAGCTTATGCTTCTTCTTTAGACCAAATTGGACCTTTTGCCCGTACAGTTGAAGATACAGCTCTTATGCTTTCTGTTATTGCAGGACATGATGAACGCGATAGTACCTCATCTCCTCGTGCTAAAGAAGATTTTTCAAAATACTTTGAAAATCCTCAAAAAGATTTACAAGGCATAACCATTGGTTTACCTAAAGAATTTTTTGAAAATAAAGCAATGGATAGTGAAGTTGCAAAACTTTGCCAACAAACCATTGAAGAAGCACAAAAAATAGGTGCAAAAGTAAAAGAAGTTTCCATGCCAAACTTAGCTTACTCTATTGCATCGTATTATATTATTGCATCTGCTGAAGCTAGCTCAAACCTTGCTCGTTATGATGGTATTCGTTACGGTCATCGTACCAATCAACCAAAAGATTTAGATGAATTATATAGAATGTCCAGAACAGAAGGTTTTGGTGAAGAAGTACAACGCCGTATCCTTTTAGGTACATACGTACTTTCTGCTGGTTACTATGATGCATATTATAAAAAAGCAGCTCAAGTACGCCGTCTTATTCGTGAAGATTACGAAAACGCATTAAAAGAATGTGATGTTCTTCTTGCTCCTGTATCCCCTATTGTTGCTTGGAAAAAAGGAAGTGTTACCGATCCATTACAAATGTATCAAATGGATATTTTTACACTTTCCCTCAATTTATCAGGTTTACCTGGATTATCTATTCCTGTTGGTATGGCTCATAATATGCCAGTTGGAATGCAAATCTTTGGTTCTGCTTTTGATGAAGCTAAACTTTTCCAAGTAGGACATAGTTTAGTTGAACATTTAGGAACAAATAATCAATATAAACTCTAAAACGAGGTAGTAAAAATGACTTATAAGGCATACGATTCTTTACCTTTTTATCCTGGTCCTGTTACAGTGCATCCTGAAATTGCAAAAGCAATGTATCAAGACTTTGCTCCACCTCGTTTTGGAATGGAATACACAGAGCTTTATATTGATCTTGCAAATAAAATCCAAAAAATTTGTAAAACAAATAATGAAGTAATTTTTCCAACTGGTGAAGCAATGGTTGGACTTTGGGGAGCTTTAAAAAGTTGCTTAAAACCTGGTGATAGTATTGTTACTGTTGGAACTGGTGTTTTTGGTGATGGCTTTGCAGACATGGCAGAAAGTATTGGTTGCAAAGTTGAAAAAATTTCTTTGCCTTATAATTCTACTATTACCCCTGAATCTCTTGTTTTAGTTGATGAAGCAATAAAACGTTCTAATCCTGTAATGATTACCGCTGTTCATTGCGAAACCCCTTCTGGAACGCTAAACCCTCTTGAAGAACTTGGTAAACTCAAAAAAGATCGCAATGTTCCACTTTTTGTTGTTGATGCTGTTGCTAGCATGGGTGGTGCATTTATTGATGCAGATAAATGGAATTGTGATATTTTATTAGGTGGTTCTCAAAAATGTTTCTCTTGCCCTCCTTATATGGGAATAATGGCTGTAAGTGAAACAGCTTGGGACTTTGCCGAAAAAGTAAACTACTTAGGCTATGATTCCATTTTACCTTTCCATAATGCAACCAAAAATCCTATGAAATTTCCTTATACTCCTTGCTGGGTTGGCATTAAAGGACTACACAAATCAGCTCAACTTCTTGAACAAGAAGGGCTTGAAAATGTTTTTAAACGCCATGAAGATGTTGCTACTGTTTGCAGAAATGGTTTAAAAGAACTTGGTATAGCTCTTTGGACTACTGCAAATGCTATAAACTCTCCAACTTGTACTGCTGCCCTAATTCCAGATGGCTTTGATTTCCAATCTTGGAAAATGGCTTTAGCTAAAAAAGGAATGTATATTGCTGGTAGCTTTGGCCCAATGGACGGTAAAGTTTTCCGAATTGGACACATGGGAACTCAAGCCTATCTTGATAGTATAACAAAAGCACTTAATGTTATTAAAGAAGTTTTAAATGAAAAATAAATCTTAATAATATTAATAAAAAATACAATAAAACCACCTGATTGGTGGTTTTATTGTATTTTAAGATGTATTTTTAAAATTATTTATTTCTTTGAGAGGAGAACTTTTGAAAAAGTTCCCCTCTCAAACTCTCTCTTCAAAACTTTTTAAAATAAAAACTCTTTTACTTATAAAAAAACTTTTTTCAACTTTTTCAAAAAAAAACAACCGTTAGTCATTACAAATAAAAAAACTCATTTTGCACGCAAAATGAGTTTTGAATTAAAAATTTTTGAAAGGGGATTCTAGGGGGAGGACTTTTTATAAAAACTCCTCCCCCTAAAAAAACATACTATCTAATTAACATTCTTACATTATATTTTTTTATTTTTTTGCAATATCAAGATAAATTTCTTGTAAAGCAGGAAGAACATCTTTATGCATACCTAATTCATAAAAAGCTTTTTGAACTTTTATTTTTCGTTCATTAAGTTCTTGCAAACGTTTTTTCCAAACTTCATCTTTTTTTAATTGCATACAAAGATCTTGTACTCGCAAAGCTCTTGCCATAGCTGTATGATATTTTAAAGTATATTCATTTCCAGCTTTTGCTATTTCATATAAATCTTCTTCTTTTTCTTTAGAAAGATAGTGAATACAATAATCAACTGCTTTAGCTACATCATTTTTAGGAAATGTAGGCAAAGAATTGCTACCAAATTTAAATAGTTCTTTTACTGCATTTTCTTTTGTTGGCATATGATCACTTAAACAAGCACAACCTAAGCCCATTGCCTCAAACGTTCTAAAATTAATCTCGCCTACTGCTGTTTGATTAAGCACAATTTTGGTACGTTTATAAATTGGAACATAATCACCATGTACAATAATAATTGGGTGAAATGCCCTAAAAAGTCGATAAAAAGTATCTCGATCTGAATTATTTTTATGCCCAATAGTTCCAACAAAACCTATTGGAATATCACGATTTTTTATCCATTCCTTACGGGATTCAATGGGCATAGTATATTTAGCAAATAAAGGAAATAATTCTGAATTATCTGAAAATTGTACTGATACTTCTTTTTGTGCATAAAGACAATAATCAAAGGCTCTTGAAAAATCACTATGCCAAAAATGACAATATGTATCCATACTAAAAAATATAGTTGGAATAGTTAATTCTTCAATTTTATAAATATGCGGTAATGTACTATCATCTGCATAAAAAAACACATCAGCATTAAATCCCACTGATGCACAATGAGCAAGTAAAGTTTGTGCAGACATAGCTCCTTGTATAATTAAATTACAAGATCCTCTTTCTCCAACAGTAAAAACTTTATGCCCAAGTTCAATCAATTCATCAATAAAATATCTATTTGAACCGTAATATAATATATTCATCATATTAAATTAAAAAGAGAACTCTATAAATAGAGTTCTCTCAAAAGTTTTACATTTTAATTTCAACACCAAGCAATTTAATAAATTCAGCAATTAATGCAGGGTGAGCTGGCCAAGCTGCTGCTGTTACAAGATTACCATCAACAATTGCATCAGTAAATGTAGTGTTTGGAGCTTGCCAAGTTGCACCAGCTGCAATTAAATCTGGCATTACAGTTGGATATGCAGTGCATTTTTTACCACGTACCACATCAGCAGTAACAAGTAATTGTGGACCATGACAAATGCAAGAAATTGGTTTTTTTGCTTGTTCAAATTCACGAACAATTTCAAGTACACGATCATTTAAACGAATATATTCTGGAGCACGACCACCAGGAATATATAATCCATCATAATCACTTACTTTTACTTTATCAAAATCATAATTTAACATAAAATTATGACCGCGTTTTTCTGTATATGTTTGATCACCTTCAAAATCATGGATAGCGGTACGTACCATTTCTCCATTTTTCTTTTCAGGGCAAACAACATCTACTTGCATACCAAGCATAACAAGCATTTGAAAAGGAACCATTAATTCATAGTCTTCAACATAATCACCAGCTAAAATTAATATTCTTTTTGCCATAAGATAACTCCTTTTACATTTTTAAATATCATAAAAGTTAATACATTATCGGTCAAGTTTGATTTTTGAACAATAAAAAAACCGTCTTATATAAAAGACGGTTATAAAAATAAAAAATTTATGCTAATAAAAAACTAAAACTTTAATTTCTTAGCAGCATCTAACGTTTTATTAAAATCATCATCAGTATGTGCAAAACTTACCATTGCAGTTTCAAAAGCTGATGGAGAAAGAAAAATTCCCATTTCACGCATTTGCTTATAAAATGATTCAAAAATTGCAACAGAAGCTTTTTCTACATCAGCAAAATTATGCACTGGTTTATCTGTAAAGAATAATGTAAACATAGAAGCAATATGTTGATATTGCACATCAAGTCCCTTGCTTTGTAAAATGCTAACAAGTTCTTTTACAAAAGCTAAAACTCTTGCTTCAAGTCCTTTATAGTCAGCTTTTTCAAGAATATTTAATGTTGCAATACCTGCTGCCATAGCCAATGGATTACCTGATAACGTACCAGCTTGGTATACATCACCAGCAGGAGCAATACGGCTCATATATTCAGCTTTACCACCATAAGCACCAACAGGTAAACCACCACCAATGATTTTACCCATTGTTGTGAGATCAGGAATAACATTAAAACGACCTTGAGCCCCTTGATAAGAAACTCTAAAGCCAGTGATAACTTCGTCAAAAACAAGCAATGCACCGTATTTTGTGCAAAGTTCGCGTAAACCTTGTAAATATCCATCAAGAGGAAGAACTAAGCCCATATTACCAGCACAAGGTTCTACAAAAAATGCTGCAATATCATCACCATATTTTTCAAATATTGCTTTTGCAGCTTCTAAATCATTATAAGGAACAAGCAAGGTATCTTGTACTGTGCTTTGTGGTACACCTGGAGTTCCTGGTATAGAAAATGTTGCTAACCCAGAACCAGCACTTGCTAAAAAGGCATCACCATGTCCATGATATCCACCAATAATTTTTACAAGTTTATTTTTACCTGTTACAGCACGTGCTAAACGTAAAGCACTCATTGTAGCTTCAGTTCCAGAATTAACCATACGCACCATATCACAAGAAGGAAGTGCAGAACAAACTTTTTCAGCAAGTATTACTTCTGCCTCACAAGGAGCTCCATAACTTGTACCACGCAAAGACGCTTCACAAATAGCTTTATGTACTTCTTCGTGGGCATGACCTAAAAGCATAGGACCCCATGAACCTATAAAATCAATAAAATCTTTTCCATCAACTGTTTGAATATGTGAACCTTTTGCAGAAGCTATAAAAAGTGGATCACAATGCACATTTTTACAAGCTCGAACAGGACTATTCACACCACCAGGAATAGTTTTACAAGCACGATCAAATAAATTTTTTGATTTTTCAATATTCATACATATTCCTTATTCTTCATCATCAAAATAGGTCATAGAAGTTTTCTTTAATTCTTTTAAACTTTCTAAAATAGCGTATTCATCTAAACAAGTATTTGCTCTTAATTCTTCCACAACATCAAGACATTCTTGTTTTGTTTTACCATGTATCATAGTAAAAAGTGTATATTGCCAATCAGGTGCAGAACTTGGACGAAAATAACAATGAGAAATACGTTGATGATTAGTAGCATATTCAGCTGCTTCATCAATTTTATCTTCATCAATTTTCCATGCAACCATAGCATTATTATTATAACCAGTTTTTTGGTGCTTTATACTTGCACCAAAACGCCGAATAGTACCATCTTCTTTTAAACGTTTAAGTAAATCTATTACTTCTTGTTCTGTAAGTCCAACTTCGTTTGCTATATCTTGATAAGGATTAAGTGTATCAGGTAAATTAAACTGTACTATACTTAATACTTTTTTTTCCTTTTCTGTAAAATTCACTTTGCCTCCTACACATTGAACAAGAAGTGCATTACATCACCATCTTGCACAACATATTCTTTTCCTTCAACACGCAAAACACCAGCACTACGACAAGCTGCTTCTGATTTGTGTTTAATATAATCTTCGTATGCAATTACTTCTGCACGAATAAATCCTTTTTCAAAATCAGTATGAATTACGCCAGCACATTGTGGAGCTTTCCAACCATTTTTGTACGTCCAAGCACGAACTTCTTGCACACCTGCTGTAAAATAACTACATAAACCTAAGGTATGATAGCCTGTACGAATAACATTTACAAGGCTACTTTCTGCAATACCATAGGACGCTAACATTTCATTTTGTTCTTCTTGTGATAAACCTTGTAATTCTGCCTCAAGGTTAGCACAAACAACAACTACTTCATTTCCTTGTTTTGCAGCAAGTTCACGAAGAGCTTTTAAATGTTCTGATTCTGTTTCTAATCCAGCTTCATCAACATTTCCACAATAAATCATTTTTTTAGCAGTCAAAAGACTAAGCTCTTGCCATACTTGTTTAAAATGATCATTATGTTCTGGAATATCAAATTTGCTTGCCATATTCCCTTGATCTAAAAATTCAAGTAAACGTTTACATTCATCAAGGCTTTTAGCTGCTTCTTTATCTGCTTTTAATTGTTTTGTTAAACGCTCTATTCTTTTATTTACTGATTGAATATCTGCAATAATTAGTTCTGTTTCAATAGTTTCCACATCACGTACTGGATTTACTGATCCATCAACGTGCGTAATATTTTCATCTTCAAAACAACGCACAACATGCAAAATAGCAGCACATTCACGAATATTAGCTAAAAATTGGTTACCAAGCCCTTCACCTTTACTTGCACCACGCACAAGACCTGCAATATCAATAAAATCAACTGTTGCATTTAAAATTCTTTGTGGATTAACAATTTCAGCTAAGGCTTCTAAACGCTTATCAGGCACAGAAACGGTTGCTTTATTAGGTTCAATAGTACAAAAAGGATAATTTGCAGCTTGTGCATTTTGAGCCTTTGTTAATGCATTAAAAAGTGTAGATTTACCCACATTTGGTAAACCAACAATACCGATACTAAGTGCCATATATTCTCCTAATTATTTGAAAATTCTTTTAATAATGATTCTAATCGAGAATGCATTGCTTCTTTCATTTTTGGATCTTGCAATGCAAAATACACATTTACAGATAAAAAATCTAATAAATCACCAGCATCAAAACGGCGTCCTTTTACAGGAACAGCAAGCATACCTCTATCTTTTGCTAATAAATTCAAGGCATCAGTTAATTGAATTTCACCACCATAACCAGGTTTACTATTTTCTAAATAATCAAAAATTTCTGGAGGTAAAACATAACGCCCAATAATTGCCATATTAGAAGGAGCTTTTTCTACACTTGGTTTTTCAACCATATCTGTAATTTCAATAATTCCATCAGGACGAGTATTGCCTGCAACAATACCATATTTATAAACCATTTTTGGATCAACTTCCATAACACCAATAACAGGTTTATTTTCTTTTTGTGCTATTTCAATAAGTTGTTTTAATCCTGAATCTTCACCTAAAATAATATCATCACCAACCATAACAGCAAAAGGTTCATTTTGCACTATACTTTTAGCACACAAAACAGCATGACCAAAGCCAAGTTGTTTTTTTTGACGAACACTCATTACAGTTACCATTTCAACCAATTCACGAACAGTTTTTAAAAGTTCTTCTTTTCCTGTACGTTCTAACACTTCTTCTAATGGTAAATGATGATCAAAATAATCTTCAAGAGCTGTTTTTTCTTTACTTGTAACAAAAACAACATCATGTATTCCAGCACGAACGGCTTCTTCAACAACATATTGAATTACTGGCTTATTATATATAGGTAACATTTCTTTAGGAACATTCTTACTTGCTGGTAAAGAACGTGTTCCATGTCCTGCCACAGGAATAACAACTTTAGAAATATTTTGCATTTCACACCCTTATTTATTTAATGCTATACGCACAACATCAGCTAACTGTTTTGTTAACCGTTTTACTTGCTTTTCATCACTTGCTTCAACCATTACTCTGCATAAATTTTCTGTTCCAGAATAACGCAACACAACACGTCCATATTTTCCTAATTCATTTTCAGCTTGTTTAATTGCATCTTGAATTTCAGGTACACTGGATAAATCAGGTTTTTGCGTAATAGATACATTTTCCATTTCTTGAGGATATAATTCTAACTTTTGTGCTAATTCAGAAAGTTTTTTATCTGATTCACGCATAATAGCTAAAATTTGTAAGGCAGCTAAAAGTCCATCACCAGTTGTGCTATAATCATGGAAAATTAAATGCCCTGATTTTTCACCACCAAGACTTAAATCAAATTGACGCATAGCCTCTACAACGTAACGATCACCCACATTTGTTCGTATAAGAGTTCCACCTTTTTTAGCCATAAAAATTTCTAATGCCATGTTGCTCATAGATGTTGCAGCTAAGGTATTATTTTTTAATTTACCTTTATCCATAAGGTATTCTGCACAAATAGCCATTATTTGGTCGCCATCTAAAATTTTTCCTGTTTCATCAACAACAATAAGTCTATCAGCGTCCCCATCTAAAGCAAGACCAATATCAGCACGAACTTCTTTTACTTTTTCTGCCACATATTCAGGATATAAAGATCCACATTGCAAATTAATATTTGTTCCATTAGGAGTATTTGACATGGTGATTACTTCAGCTCCAAGTTCTTCCAAAGCAAGAGGAGCTATCTTATAATTTGCACCATTAGCACAATCAATAACAATGCGTAATCCATTTAGATTTAAATGTTCAGGAAAACTATTTTTAATATAAACAATATATCTTCCTTGTGCATCAAAAATTCTTTTAGCTCTACCTATTTTATCTTCTTTTGGATAATCCCATTCATAATCTTTATTTAAAACCATTTGTGCTATACTATCTTCAACACTATCTGGTAATTTATATCCATTTTTATCAAAGAATTTTATGCCATTATCATGGTAAGGATTATGGCTTGCAGAAATAACAACTCCAATATCAGCACGCATATTTTTTGTTAAAAAAGCAATAGCAGGTGTTGGCATTGGTCCAACTTGATATACATCAATACCAGCAGCACATAAACCAGCAGTTAAAGCAGATTCAAACATATATCCTGATAAACGAGTATCTTTACCTATAATGGCTTTATGTCTATGTGCTCCATCACGAAAATATGTACCAGCAGCAAGCCCTAAACGCAAAGCCATATCTGCTGTCATTGGAGCTTTATTTACATAGCCACGAATACCGTCTGTTCCAAAAAAACGTTTCATAGTTATCCTAATTTTTATTTTTTATAATTTTAACATATTGAGGATTTACTGATATTAGATTTGCACCCTTTGGTAAATTAATATGAACTGGCAATAACTGACCATCTGTATAAGCATTACTTGATTGAACAATAGCTCTAACTTGTGCCATATATGATGGTTCTACATTAAATGCTTCTACTTTACTTTCAGGAATTTCAAGCTCAATATTAACTGTTCTAGGTTCTGTTATAAAATTTTCTCCACCTTTTTCTAATTGTACCAAACGTGTTAAATTAACTGGAACTAAATCATACCATGTTTCAAAACTAAGTGTTGTAACTGGGTTATCAGCCTCAACAAATTCTGGTAAAATTAAAGGTAAATTTTTTGAATGAGAACCAGCTTTTTCAATTTGGTTAATATCAAATGTTACTTTTAATGTATCTATTGCCTCAAGTTTTTCTTTTGGACCACGTAATATAACTTCTGATGGAGATAAATTTAAATTCCGAATATATAAATCTTCATTTTCTTTTTCAGTAAAACTTATTTCAATAGGCACTTTCTTTTCAAGTAAAATATCTGTTTCCAAAAGAAGATATGAAGGAGATACGCTTAAAATTTCTAAACCTTTAAAATCACCATAAGCATTTACTTTAACAGGAAAAACATTTGCACCAACTGTTGCTTGATTTAAACGAACTGGATAGGTAATATCTCTATTTTGTAAACTACGCAAAAGCTCGGTTGAAGCTCGAACACGAACACGAATTGTATCTTCCAAGCCCTTTGTTATTATTAAATTTTCTGGTAATTGTGTATATTCAACTCGTAAATGAATATCACCTTCTATTTGCGAACTACCAACAACAATAAACCATAATGCACAGGCAAGAACAAAGGATAATGAAAAGATTTGCATATCTTGTATATATTTTATTTTAGAACGCAATTCTTTTAATTTTGTAAGATCAAGAGAAAAATTTTTAAACGAGAACATTACTTAAAATCCTTTCTAATCTTTCCCCATTTACAGGATTGGAAAGACGACCATTTTGGGCAACAGTGATTTCTCCACGTTCTTCTGATACAACTAAAATAATACTATCACTTACTTCTGATAAGCCAAGTGCTGCCCTATGTCTTGTTCCAAAATGTTGTCTATCTTGTAATTGTGTTAAAGGTAAAACACAACTTGCAGCAACAATACGCCCTTGTTGGTTTATAATTACAGCTCCATCATGTAAAGCAGTATTAGGAAAAAATATAGTATGTAAAAGTTCACCTGATAAAAGAGCATCAAGCTTTACACCACGACTTAATAAATCACCTAATTTCACATCTTGTTCTAAAACAATAATTGCACCTATGCGTTTTCTTGCCAATTCATCACAAGTTTGCACAAGAATTTTAATAATATTATCTCCTAAATTTTCTCTTTTCTTAAAAAAAGAACGTAAATTAATTCCTGCTAAAGCTTGACGAATATCAGAACTAAATAAAATAACAATAACAAGAAATAATGAACCAAAAAAGTTTTCTAATAACCAAGAAAGAGTAAATAAACCTAACCCTTTAGCAATAGCATAAATTATAAAAAGTAAAAATAACCCATTAATTGCAGCCATTGCTCTAGTACCTTTTACAAAACGCAAAAGATAATAAAAGCACATAGTTACAACAAGAATATCAATAATATCTCTAAAGGTTATAGGAAATTGCTCAAACCCAATCATTTTTTTCCTTCTTTATTTCATAGCATAACTTAAAGCAAGAGTTTGAACTGTATGTTCTACCTCATGGACTCTATGGTGAATAATACCTTTTTCCATTGCTAGTGCTGTACAAACTTGTGTACTTATACTTCTTTTATCTTTATCAAGTCCAAGTAAATGCCCAAACATTGATTTTTGAGAAATACCAAGCAAAATTGGTCTATGTAATGTATCAAATACCTTAATATTTTTCAATAAATTAAGGTTATGCTCCAAAGTTTTTCCAAATCCAATACCCGGATCTAAAATAATATTTTGTTCTGGTAAACCTGCTTGCACAAGTTTATTCATTTTTTCTTCAAAAAATGCATAAACTTCTTTTACAACATCTTGATATTCAGGAGCTTGTTGCATTGTTTGAGGTCGTCCCTGACAATGCATTAAAACATACATAGGTTTATATTCAGCAACAACAGATAACAACTCTTTTTCCCATGAAAAAGCAGAAATATCATTTATAATTTCAACACCTTGCTGTAAAGCTTTTTCCGCAACATTAGCACGCCATGTATCTATGGAAAGTAAAGGTTTTTCTTCAAAAGATAAGGGAACTAAATCTGTTCGTAAATTTTCTACACCTTTACTTGGAAAATCAAAATTCTGCACAGCTTGTATAACAGGATAAATTTTTTCCCATTCTTCTTCTGCACTAACATCTTTTGCTCCAGGTCTAGAGGAAGCCCCACCAATATCTAAAATTGCAGCACCTTGTTCCCATAGCATTTTAGCATGATTAATTGCATTTTCTGTTTGTGCATATAAACCACCATCAAAAAATGAATCTGGTGTTATATTAACAATACCCCAAACGTAAAAAGGGGCGGGCTTTAAAGCCTCACCCCGAAATTGTAATGTATTATGCACTACATTGTATCCTTTTTATCATTTGTTACATCAGTTTGTTCAGTAGCTTTTTTGGTATCACTTTGCTCTGTACTTTCTGTTGTCCCATCTATTTTTTTATCATCATCTTTTTTTTCAGTTTCCCAAGTAAAAGTCTCTTTTTCTTCTTGCTTCTTATTATCAACTTTATTCGTTGCATTTATATCAAAAGGTGGGAGTTCTTTTCCTTGCATAATACATTGAATATCATCACCAGAAATTGTTTCTCTTTCTAATAATGCAGCTGCAATAGCGTGGAGCTTATCAATATTTTCTTCTAATATTTGACGGCAACGACTACGAGCTTCTTCAATAAAGAACTTAATTTCACTATCAACTAATTGTGCTGTTGATTCACTAACAGAATCAGTATGAGCCCATTCTCTACCTAAGAAAACTTCACCACCATTATCACCAATAGCTTGTGGACCTATTTTATCACTCATACCCCATTCGCAAACCATTTTACGAGCCATTTTAGATGCTCGTTCAATATCATTGCCAGCACCTGTTGTAATATCGTCCATTACAAGCTCTTCAGCCATACGACCAGCTAAAAGCACAACTAAATTATTACGTAAATAATTTTTTGAATATCCATGACGATCTTCTTCAGGTAATTGCATTGTAACACCTAAAGCTCGACCACGAGGAATAATTGAAACTTTATGCACAGGATCTGTTTTTGGTAAACATACAGCAGCCAAAGCATGACCAGCCTCATGGTATGCAGTAATACGCTTTTCTTCATCACTTAATACAAGGCTACGACGTTCTTTACCCATAAGAACTTTATCTTTTGCATATTCAAAATCAGACATATTTAACTGATTTTTATTTTTCTTTGCTGCTTGTAATGCTGCTTCATTTACTAAATTTTCAAGGTCAGCCCCAGAAAAACCAGGAGTACCTTTTGCTAAAACATCAATATCAACATCAGGAGCAATAGGAGTTTTCTTTGTATGCACACCTAAAATATGTTGACGACCACGAAGATCAGGAGTTGACACAACAACTTGACGGTCAAAACGACCAGGACGAAGTAACGCTGGATCTAAAACATCAGGACGGTTAGTAGCAGCAATTAAAATTACACCTTCATTAGATTCAAAGCCGTCCATTTCAACAAGCATTTGGTTTAATGTTTGTTCTCTTTCATCATGTCCACCACCAAGACCTGCTCCTCTTTGACGACCAACAGCATCTATTTCATCAATAAAGATAAGACAGGGAGCATTTTTCTTGCCTTGCATAAAAAGATCACGCACACGTGATGCACCAACACCAACAAACATTTCCACAAAGTCAGAACCAGAAATAGAGAAAAATGGAACACCAGCTTCCCCTGCAACAGCACGAGCAAGCAATGTTTTACCAGTTCCCGGAGGCCCTACTAAAAGAACACCTTTTGGAATACGTCCACCTAAGCGAGTAAATTTTTTAGGATTTGATAAAAATTCTACAACTTCAGAAAGTTCTTCTTTTGCTTCATCTACACCAGCAACATCAGCAAAAGTTACTCTAGCTTTATCTTGGTCAATCATTCTTGCACGAGAACGACCAAAACTCATAGCTTTACCGCCCCCACCTTGCATTTGACGCATAAAGAAAATCCATACCCCAATAAGCAAGAGCATTGGAAACCATGACATTAACACAGAAACAAGAAGTGAAGGTTCTTCTGGTGCTACTGCATCAATACGAACATTTTTACTTAATAAATGTGAAACTAATTCAGGGTCATCAGGTGAATAGGTTTGGAAATTTCCACCTGATTGTGTTTTAAATGTAATATTTTTTTCTTGGATTTTAACATCAGAAACTTCCCCTCTATTTACAGCATTAAGGAAATCACTATAACTCATAACTTGTTTTGGTTCATTAAAAGAACTATTAAAGGTATTAAACACAACCATTGCTGCAAGTACAATTAATACCCATACTAAAAGATTTTTTGAAAAGCCGTTATTCAAAGTTTCCTCCGTGGCATTTTGCTTTCTATAATTATTTATGTACGATACCTAAAAATTATACAAATTTTCTTTTCTTTATAAGTATAACAGAAATGTATTATACTTAGCAAGTAATCTTATACGAAAATAATAATATAAGTATCATTTTCATTTTGACAATTACCTCTATTTAACTTTATTATTTTTCATCACAATTTATGGATCCAACTATGAAAAAAGAACATGATGATATTAATTTTTCCGAAATGACAACTATTTTACAAAAAATTCAATATGCTTCTTTATACTGCTTAGGTGCAACCATTCGTTTTTTAGGAACAAAAATTACTTATGGTATTGCTGATTTTTTTGCTTTTCTTGCTTGGCACCTCTTAAGAAAAAGAAGAAAATTAACTATATGTAGTCTTGCTGAACACTTACATATAGGATTTTACGATGCAAAAAAAATAGCATATAAAAGCTTTCAATCAACTTTTCGTTCTTTTTCTGAAATTGGACTTACAAAAGATTTTGGTATTGAATTAACAGGAAAAAAACTTTTCATAGCAGATGAAGATCTTTGGAAACGTTTTCAAGAATCTGAAAGAGCTATTGTCGCAGCAACAGGTCATTATGGATCTTGGGAACTTCTTGCATCTCTTTTGGGACAAGTATTTCCAGAAGAAAGACCACGTATGGTTGTTGTTCGTAAATATCCTAATCCAGCTGTTCAACAGTTTATTGCTAATCAAAGAGAAGCACGCGGAGCAAGTATGATTGGTCATAGAGCAGTTGCCACATCAGTTTTACGTGCATTAAGAAAAAATGGACTTGTTGCTTTTTTAATTGACCATAAAAGTCTTTCACACGAATCATATATTATCCCCTTTTTAGAAGAAAATGCTCGTGTAAATATCGGACCAGCTCTTTTGGCTGTTAGAGCAGAAGCTCTTATTTGGCCTATTTTTTTAGAAAGAACAAGCAATGGATATCTTCTTCATTTACAAGAACCGTTAGATACTAAGACTCTTGAAGGAACAAGTGAACAAAAAATTAAAATGGCTGCAACATTTTATACAAAAGCAATGGAAAAACAAATTCTTTATAATCCTGAACAATGGTTTTGGATGCATAATAGATGGGATAAAAAATATTAATATTATTTTGTTACTATGTTATTTTTTTAGGGGAAAACTTTTTATAAAAAGTTTTCCCCTAAAACCCTTTTCAAAAATCTTATTCAAATACTCTCTTATATCAAAATACAATTCTTATTTTTATCCCATAAACTTCATATTCATAGCATACCTATCTTAAAAAACATTATTTTATAGTTAATTAATTTTTTCAAATTAGTTTTAATTTACTAATTAGCTTTATTTTTATATAAAATAACAAAAGCTCTTTTGCACGCAAAAGAGCTTTTGGATTAAAAAGTTTTGAGGGAAGAGTTTGAGAGGGGAACTTTTTCAAAAGTTCTCCTCTCAAAAAAAATAAAAAAAAGGAGTCATTAACTCCCTTAAATCTTTTATGGTTTTACATAAGAAAAATGTTCATTCTGCAAGCGAACAAGCTCTACAACACCGGCTGGTACAACGTCAATATTATCTAATAACATTTCCTTTGTTAAGGAAAAGTTATTTATAGCATTTTGGCAAACACGAATAGATAAGCCTTTATTTTGCAATAAAGATAACTCCTGTGGAGCAACTTCTTTTTTTATTAAATTTACAGCAGGACCATTTATAAGCAATACAACTTCAGCTTTTTTTTCTTCTATTGCTTTATAATAATTATCAATATTTGCAATAGCAATCTTTAAAATTTTTTGTTCATCTAAATCAACATGAAAAACAATATCATAATTCATAAATTATCTCCTATGATTTAATTGTTCAATGGTTGCAAGATGGTGAACAGGACCAATTCCTTTACCTGGTGCATAGCTATTTCTCAAAGCACAATTTAAATATTCTTGTGCTTTTTTTATTGCAACAATTAAAGGTTGATCTTTAGCTAAATATGCAGTGATAGCTGATGAAAGGGTGCAACCTGTTCCATGACTATTTTGCGTATCAACATGTGGTTGCTGTAATTTTTGTATTCCTGTGCTATCTAAAAACCAATCTGTAACTAAAATTGGTTTTTCTTCAAAATGCCCACCCTTAATCAATACAGCTTTTGCTCCCATATCTAAGAGCATTTTTCCTGATTTTTCTACGGATTCATTATCAACAAGCTTTACACCTGTTAATACTTCTGTTTCTGGTTTATTAGGAGTAATAAGTGTTGCTAATGGAAAAAGTTTTTCTTTCATTACTTCCACAGCATTTTCTTCAATTAATCTATGTCCACTTGTACTTACACAAACAGGGTCAAGAACCAATGGAAAATCAGTATGTTTTAACTCATTGGCTAATGCTTCAATAATTTCTGCACTAAAAAGCATACCTGTTTTTGCAGCGTGAATAGGAAAACCATCTAAAACAGCTCTTAATTGCTGAATAACAAAATCAGCACTTGGAGCATGAATACCAGTAACTCCCATTCCATTTTGTGCAGTTAATGCTGTAATAACACTAGTACCATAAACTCCTAAACTTGCAAAAGTTTTAAGGTCAGCTTGAATTCCAGCTCCTCCACCACTATCAGAACCTGCTATGGTTAATGCATTGGGTAATTTTCCGCTAAACATAACACTTCCTTATAAATAAACTGCTTCAAATGTTGCAACAACATGGTCATCAACTAAAAGTTTTAACAAAGAACCTTTTATTTCCCAATTTGTTACTTTATGTAATGTAGTTATAAATTCCTTTGACTGTTCTCCACCTTCTGGACATAACATCAAAGTAGAACCACCTTCTTTAAAACTTATTTTATTATCTTGATACTCAACTGGCATAAAGAAATTATTACAACCATCAGATCCTGAAATCATTTTATCTCTTAAAATAAAATGTGGTTCTGTTTGATCTTTATATGTTTTTGCTTCTTTACCATTTAATGTTTTTAATCGCCAATAGGTATTTTCAAATACAGCACCTTGATATACTGGAATACAAGTCATATT
>SAMEA104404100__coassemble_1905_pt1 | contig 17185 bp, 14 predicted proteins | sample SAMEA104404100__metabat2_high_PE_071 | metagenome-assembled genome bin SAMEA104404100 (sample SAMEA104404100) | Balaenoptera acutorostrata
AAAACTCTTATCATGCATTACAAACTCATGCAAGTTTTATACCTTACGATTTTAATACGCTTTGACTAAAATCAATTTAATATAATAACTAGTTATATTAACAACCTATGTATAAATAAAATTATTTCATAAAATCTCAGCTAAAACTTACAACAATTAATACATTAGAATGATAAACTATAAAATTGAATATATTTATAAATTATCATTTCTTTAAATAAAAAACTTTTCATAAATACTTCCCGTTTAAATGATCAATCAACACATTATAATCAACAATTTTTAATACTAACGTATTTAAATAAACTAACACTTTTATGAAAAACTTGAACTAATTATTATAATAAATACTAATTGCTATTTAGCTGTTAACCACACTTAATTTTGCTTCTAACAATAAACTTTTTATACTCTTTTTTGCACCATAAGATTATTTTTATAAATTTTTTATATTAAGAATTATAAACTTCTTAATATAAAATTTATGTTCATTACTAAAAAATTGAAATATGTCAAAAATTAATATAAAATCAATAAACTATGTTTTAACTATATGTTGTATAAAATTTATTTTATTTACAATAAAATATTTGTAATACAATACTATCATTATAACTTATTTTAATATCAACATTTTTATATTAACCATCATCTTCTTTTATAATAATAGGGAAGTTATTTTTCTCAAAACAAATAAACTAATAAATAAATCAACTCTTGATTTCATCTCTACTTTAAAAAATGCTAAATAAAAAGACACCGTTTACTAAGATGTTAGTCACATATAATCATTTTAGATATCAACGTATTACCATACATAAAGACAGTTTTAGATAACTTTAACACTTACAATCATAATACATGGATTATCACTCTTCTTTAAAACTACATTTCAATTTATTTTATAGTTATAATTTAGAATAATTGAGGATTATATTACAATTTGTTTTATATAACAGTTATCATATTAACGTAATAATATATAATATGAAAACACCCCCAAATACAATTCAATTTATTACTCATAAAATATTTCAATTTTGATTTTTATGTGCTTAATAAGCTATATCACACTATTTTCATTATTATAAAAAAATAAGCAACACATTTTTATATAAGAATTATTCATTTAATTAAAAAGTTTTTTATTACGTTACGATAATAAAAAAGACCCCATAAGGGGTCTTTAATATTTCGAAACTGTACCGAAATAAAACTATTTAATTTCAACAGTTGCGCCAGCTTCGGTGAGTTGTTTTTTAGCTTCTTCAGCTTCTTCTTTAGATACACCTTCTTTAAGGGTAGCTGGAGTGCCGTCAACTTTGTCTTTTGCTTCTTTAAGTCCAAGACCAGTAAGAGCACGAACAACTTTAATAACGCCAATTTTGTTAGCGCCAGAATCTTTCAAGATAATGTCAAATTCTGTTTTTTCTTCTTCAGCTGGAGCAGCAGCACCACCAGCAGCTGGAGCCATTACCATAGCAGCAGCTGGAGCAGCAGCAGATACACCAAATTTTTCTTCTAATTCTTTAATGAACTCAGAAAGTTCAAGTACAGTCATATTAGCAATAAATTCAACAACTTGTTCTTTAGTTACGGACATGGGATTTCTCCTTGAAATTTTTTATTAAAACTTTGGCAATAAATGCGGAAATTATGCAGCTTTTTTAGATTCAAGATCTTTAAGCGCATAAAGAAGTGGGCGAACCATGTTTGCCATGAGAGATACCAATCCAGTTGGTACTTGGTTCATGGTTGCAAGAGCTTGAGCAAGCAATTGTTCTTTGCTTGGCATCTTAGCAAGAGCATCTACATCTTTATCTGTTAATACTTTACCTTCTAAGCTACCGAAACGAACATTGAGGAGCTTGCTATCTTTTGCAAAGTCACTTACCGCTTTAGCAACAGCCACAGGGTCACTGAATCCAAGAGCAATAGCGCAGTTTTCTTTAAAATTACCAGAAATATCTGCATGAGCGGTTTCAGATAAAGCAATACGTGCTAGAGTATTTTTTACTACATAGTACTCTCCGCCTGCTTGACGGATTTTAACTCTAAGCGCGGTCAGCTCTTCTACACTCATTCCCTTGAAATCAGTAACTACAACGATAGAAGCTTCTGACGCTCTAGAGCGAATTTGTTCTATAATCGCAGCTTTTTCTGACTTATTCACGTGAAACTCCTTCACGTTAGGGTTTGTAATGAAGAATTGCCGAGCCAAAGAAATTGTCTGAGTAGGATTTAGAAACCTACTGTCTTCGACTCGAAAATTTCGTCCTTAGCCATATATCATATAAAACTAAAATAAGTATAGCCCTTATCGGGCTACACTTAATTAATTTTCCATGAACTTTCTAATAAGAAGTGGATCTACTTTGAAACCAGGACCCATGGTAGTTGAAACAGCCATTTTTGTCATATAAGTACCTTTAGCAGCACTTGGTTTCAAACGATTCACAGCATCTAAAAGAGCTTTCAAGTTATCTTGAATTTTTTCTGCTCCAAAAGAAACTTTTCCAAGTGGAGCATGAAGAACACCAGCTTTATCAACTTTAAAGTCTACTTTACCAGCTTTTAATTCTTCAACAGCTTTTGCAACATCAAAAGTTACAGTACCTGTTTTTGCGTTTGGCATAAGACCACGTGGTCCTAATTGACGACCAACTTGACCAACTAATGCCATAACATCAGGAGTTGCAACAGCAGCATCAAAATCAAGATTACCAGCTTTAATGCTATCAACTAAATCTTCTGCACCAACAATGTCAGCACCAGCAGCTTTAGCTTCATTTTGTTTATCACCTTTACAGAAAACAGCAACACGAACAGTTTTACCTAATCCGTGTGGAAGAGAAACAGCACCGCGAACCATTTGATCAGAATATTTTGGATCAACACCTAAGTTAAGTGCTACATCTACTGTTTCATCAAATTTAGCATATGAAGCAGCAAGTGATTTTTGAACCGCTTCTTCAACAGTATAAAGAGTAGCTAAATCTACACCTTCTACTGATTTACGATATTTTTTTCCATGCGTGGGCATAGTTATTCCCTTTTTTGCTCTATTCGTCTTGAATCTCCTACCCAAAATCTAGGTAGTACAGCCGAATCCAACGATAAAACACGCGAAAATCACGTCCAATCGATTGGAAAACTGCCCGAATTATCCCTTAATTTCAAGTCCCATGGAGCGAGCAGTACCTTCAATATTACGTACAGCACCTTCAAGGTCTTTGCAGTTGAGGTCAGGCATTTTTACTTTTGCAATTTCTTCAACTTGTGCTTTGGTAATTGAACCTACTTTCTTACGGTTTGGTTCTCCAGATCCTTTTTCAACCTTAGCAGCTTTTAAAAGCAATACTGGTGCAGGTGGAGTTTTTGTAATAAAAGTAAAGGAACGGTCAGCATAAACAGTGATAATTACAGGAATAATCATTCCTTTTTGATCTTGAGTTCTTGCATTGAATTCTTTGCAGAAACCCATGATATTAACACCGTGTTGACCCAAAGCAGGACCTACAGGAGGAGATGGATTAGCTGCTCCAGCAGGGATTTGCAATTTGATCTTGCCTACTTCTTTCTTGGCCATGATGTTTTCCTTTATTTAGCCCGAATATTAGACTTATATACAACATTACCCTTTTACAACTTGAACAAAATCAAGTTCAACAGGGGTTTGTCTTCCAAAAATAGATACTGAAACGCGAAGTTTACCTTTATCATGGTTTACATCTTCAACTGTTCCATTAAAGCCACCAAAAGGTCCATCTAAAACGCGAACGTCATCGCCAACTTCAAATTTAACTTTTGGTCCAGGATTGTCTTGTCCTTCTTTTACTAAAGAAAGAATACGTCTAACATCATCACTACCCATTGGAGCAGGACGATTTTTACCACCAACAAAACCTGTAACTTTTGGAATACTTTGAACTAAGTGCCATGAAAAATCAGTCATGGTCATTTGAACCATGATATAGCCAGGGAAAAGCTTACGAGTAACGGTTCTTCTTTGTCCGTCTTTACCAATTTCAACAATTTTTTCAGTTGGTAAAAGAACTTGATGAATTAAACCTTCATCTTGATTAGTTCTTTTTAATTCGTTTATTTGCTTTTCAACCCTCATCTCAAAACCGGAATATGTATGTAACATATACCAGTTATGATATTCATTTTCATGAGAGACAGAAGTTGTTTCTTGATGAGAAGAAACAGCTTCAACTATATTATCTTGGCGAACTTCTTCAGTGCCAATAGTATTATTTTCTTGATCCATAGATATACTCCTATTAGGGAAACTGCTTATTCTATGATAAAATCATACGAATAGCACCAGAAAGGATAAAATCCACTAATCCTAAAAGGAGTGCCATGACGGTAACAAATCCTAATACAACTAAACTTGTTGTACGTGTTTCTTTCATGGTTGGCCAGCTTACTTTACGAAGCTCAACTCGAGAAAGCAAGAAGTACTCTTTTAAATCAGAAAAGCGTTGAAAAAAACCACTTTTGCTTACTTCTGTATTTTCTTTGCTCATATTTATTCCCAATTATGAAAGAAAAATGGCAGGTCAGGAGGGATTCGAACCCCCAGCATCCGGTTTTGGAGACCGGCGCTCTACCGTTAGAGCTACTGACCTGCTCTATGAAAACTACTTAGTTTCTCTATGAAGAGTATGTTTCTTGTCCCAAGGACAATATTTTTTCACTTCAAGTCTACCAGTAGTATTCTTCTTATTTTTTACCGTCGCGTAGTTACGTCGCTTACACTCGGTGCAAGCAAGTAAGATATTAACGCGCATTTGTTACTCCAAGATTTCAGTAACAACACCAGAACCTACGGTACGGCCACCTTCACGAATAGCGAAACGAAGACCTTGATCCATAGCGATTGGGTTGATAAGTTCTACGGTGAAGGTAGAGTTATCACCAGGCATTACCATTTCTACGCCTTCTTGAAGAGCAATAGAACCAGTGATGTCAGTAGTACGGAAATAGAATTGTGGACGATAGCCAGAGAAGAATGGAGTATGACGGCCACCTTCTTCTTTGCTAAGAACGTACACTTCAGCTTTAAACTTCTTGTGAGGAGTAATAGATTTTGGAGCAGCAAGAACTTGACCACGTTCAACTTCTTCACGTTTTACACCACGAAGAAGAACACCAACGTTATCACCAGCTTCACCTTGATCAAGAAGTTTACGGAACATTTCAACGCCTGTGCAGGTTGAAGTCATAGTATCTTTAATACCAACGATTTCTACTGCGTCACCAACTTTGATAACACCTTTTTCTACACGACCGGTTACAACAGTACCACGACCAGAAATAGAGAAAACGTCTTCGATAGGCATAAGGAATGGTTTATCAACTTCACGTTGTGGATCTGGAATGTAATCATCACAAGCTTGAAGAAGTTCAAGGATGCATTTTGCATCTTCAGAATCAGCACTATCAGTATTGAGAGCGTTAAGAGCAGAACCTCTAATTACTGGAACGTCATCTCCTGGGAAACCGTTAGCAGTAAGAAGTTCACGCATTTCCATTTCAACGAGTTCGAGAAGTTCAGCGTCGTCTACTTGGTCGCATTTGTTCATAAATACGATAAGATATGGTACACCAACTTGACGTGCAAGAAGGATGTGTTCTTTTGTTTGAGGCATTGGACCATCAGTTGCAGCTACAACGATGATAGCAGCGTCCATTTGAGCAGCACCAGTGATCATGTTTTTGATATAGTCAGCGTGGCCTGGGCAGTCAACGTGTGCATAGTGACGTTTTTCAGTTTCATATTCTACGTGAGAAGTAGCAATAGTGATACCACGTTCTTTTTCTTCAGGTGCTTTATCAATGCTATTATAATCAATAAATTGACCGTTACCTTTAAGTCCTGCAACTTTGGTGATAGCAGCAGTCAATGTAGTTTTACCGTGGTCAATGTGACCGATAGTACCAATGTTTACGTGCGGTTTTGTACGCGTAAATTTTTCCTTACCCATGAGAAGTCTCCTAAAATTGGTTACTTTTTACTATATGTGTTATGCTAGCAGCAAAGTGCTGTTAATCATAAAGTGAGAATCTGTAACCTTACAAATTCTTTTATTATGTATTGACGAGTAAAAACTGTGGGGAGAAATTAGAACATGATAAGAAATCGGGATGGAGCGGGAAACGAGATTCGAACTCGCAACCCTCAGCTTGGAAGGCTGATGCTCTAGCCGTTGAGCTATTCCCGCTCAATGCAGTAGTTCCCCGACAGCGCGTACTGTCTCCTACAGCTATACCAGCAAATGCTGGTGGTGGGGGTTGGATTTGAACCAACGAAGTCGGACGACGACAGATTTACAGTCTGTTCCCTTTGGCCACTCGGGAACCCCACCACGCTAACTCTTTCGAGTTTCCGTTATTACGGTTGCCATTTCTGGCTTTCTCATTGCGAGAAAAATATATGGAGCTGGCGATGGGACTTGAACCCGCAACCACCTGATTACAAGTCAGGTGCTCTACCAATTGAGCTACACCAGCATGAAAGGTTATATAAACAACTTCAGAAACAAATGCAAGCTTTTTTTTCAAACTTTTTATTTAGTCCCTCAGTGCGAAGATATGTATATAAAAACTTTTTACCCTTGTAAAGTTAAATTTTCATTTTTTTTGAAAAAAATTTAATATTTATTCATAACATTATAATATAATAAAACTTTTTATAAAAATTTTTTATTTCCATTTCATATTTTCCATTTTTAAAAACCATTTATTTCATACTCTTTACTTGTATATATTAATTCATAGCTTTTTTTACAATATCAATATAATCATAAATCATAACTCTTTTGATACAAATGAAATCTCAATGTGTAATTTTATAAAATAAATTTACCAAAAAAGGTACAACATTATTCTTGTATCAATTTATTTTATAAATGATACCTTTATAAAACGACTTATTGTCTTATTCAATTCTAACCTAATTCGTTAGACACCAAAAAAAAAGAAAACGTTAATCAAAACGTTTTCTTTTTTATAAACAATCTATACTATAATTTTACATAAACTAGAATGCTCTACCCATTGTAAATTCAAAACGACCTTTTAGATCTTGTCCCGCAGAACCATCTGTAAAAGGAATACCATAAGCAAAACGCAAATCACCTAATGGGGAATTCCATCGAACCTCTAATCCACTTGAATAATAATTTTGATCAAATAAGCTATCATATTCATCATCAACAGCACTTGCATAATCAAAAAATGGTACTAATGAAATACTATATTCTTCGCTTACACGCCAAATATATTCAAGTGAGCCATAAACAGCTCTTGTTGCCCCAATAACTTCACCGGTTCTTCTATCACGTGGAGAAGCATCTTCATAATCATAACCACGTAATGTTGTCATACCACCAACATAAATACGTTCAAATACTGGAATTGTATTATCACCATTTTTGAATACACCTGCACCAGTAGCACGTGCATGCAATACATGATTTTCTGTTAAACCATAATAAAAACCATAAGAACCACGAAGTTTAATAAAATCATCACTACCACCTAATACACCTCCACCATAATCAACATAGATACTTTCTTTTGTACCACGTGTTGGATGGCGATAATCATTAGTAGTATCACGAACAATCCCTAAACTTGCTACACTTGCCCAGTTTTCACCTTCATATTCTTTAATAGTGTGGCTAGCGTAAGGAGCAACATTGTATAATTCATAATATTCTAAACGATAATTAAGAACTACTTTGGTATATTCTCCTAATGGATAAAATAAACCTAATTCTGTACCTGTTGTTTTTTTATCAAAATCAGACCATTCATATTCTTCAGAATACACACTTGCAGAAAAACCTAAATTTGTATCATTAATTCTTGGGTTGACAAAATAACCACGAATAGAATTCTTTTTACTTGATACATAACCTGTTAAACCAACAGAGTACCCTTTACCCCAAAGGTTATCTTTTTGAATATTAGCACTTACCCCAATATTATCGTATGTTGAATAACCAATACCAAGTCCAATTTTACCTGTTTCATTTTCTGTTACAGATAATTTCATATCAACTTCCCCAGTTTCACCTGTTGGAAGTAAATCTACATTAACATCTTTAAAATAGTTCAACATTTTAAGACGTTCAACAGAACGGCGAACTTTCAAGCCATCGTATTGCTGTCCATCTGCTAAACGTAATTCACGTAAAATAACATTATCGCGAGTATCTGTATTACCTTCTAAAATAATGTTTCTAATATACACACGTTCTTTTGGTTCTAAAATATAAAATACATCAATTGTTCCTTCTGCTTTATTTAAAGGAGTATCTACTCCAACCTCAGCAAAAGCATATCCAAATTCAGTGTATAAATCTTTTAGTTTTTGTACATCATCTTGCATTGTTTTAAGATTAAAATATGTATCATCATCTTTCACATTATCAAGTTTAATTATTTCATACAATTCATCAGTTGATTTTAATAAATCACCTCTAAAGCCAACTTCACCAACTTTATAACGAATACCAGAAGAAACTTCAAAATTTACAATAATACCATCAGGTTCATATAAAACTTCAGGTTGTGCAACAATAGCGTCCAAATAACCATTTTGCACTAAATAAGCTTGAATTTGTTGTGTATCACCAGCAATATCTTCTTCTTTTAAAATACCTTGTTTAGTGAACCAAGAAAACATATTATGTTTTGAAATCTTAGTAATTTTACGAAGTTCATCTTGTAAATCTTCATCAACTCCAAGCATATTAACTTCTTTAATATAAAGTTTATTTCCAGAAGTTACATTTAAAATAAGATTAACACCTTTATTATTATCAACAGGTTTAACTTCATGTTGAATTTCTACTAAATAATAACCTTGTTTACGGTATAATTCTTTTACAATTTCAAGATCTTCTAGTAATGTTTTTTCATTTAATACATTACCTTGTTGTAATGACATTGCACCAATAATTTCTTTTTCTTCAACAGCATCAGATCCACGAACACTAATACCATTAATTCTTGGTTTTTCTGAAACTTTTACAATAAGAACATCACCCATGCCATTATTTTCAACATAGGTAGTTACATCATCAAAAAAGCCCATTGCCCATACATTTTGCAAATCTTCTTCTAATTTTTCTGCATTAACTTTATCGCCAACTTGAGAAGATAAAACATTTTTTATTCTTTCAGGATCAATTAACACAGCACCACGAACTTGAATATCTTGAATACCGCCTTTAGTTCTAATGGAACGAGCAAAAGTTTTAGCAGAATCATTTATAACAGATGAAAGACTTAATAAACTTGTACCTTGTTGAGTAAGTGGTCTAGCCATATCTGATTTCACATCAACAAAACGCATATCCATATTGAAACTTTCACCAATTTGACTATATGTGCCGTATAAAACATAATCAGCACCAGCATTTCTACCTACTGAACGTGCAGTACTAACGGAAGTTACCTTGTTATTTCTTTTTATAACAACAAGACCTTGCTTTTTTAAGCTAGTGGTAAAAAGTTCATTAATAGAAGCAACAAGGTTTGTTTTACCTTGTGCATTTATACTAAAAGGCAGCAAAAGAACTTTAGTAGCAGCTTCCGCATTGCCAACTAAAGCAAAAATCATTGTAAAAGCAAAAACTAATTTAACAAGTTTTTTGTTCATAAAATTTTCCAACCTTCAATTCAAGTACACGATGCATTTGATATGCTATTTCAGTATTATGGGTAACCATAATCAAAGCCATCTTTTTTTCTTTATTTAATTCCATCAAAATATTAATTATCTGCTCACCAGTTTTTTCATCTAAATTCCCAGTTGGTTCATCAGCTAATAAAACTTTAGGAGAAAGTAAAACAGCTCTTGCTATTGCAGCTCTTTGTTTTTCTCCCCCAGATAATGTACTTACCAAATGATTTGCTCTATCTTTCAATCCCACTTTTTCAAGAAATTCATAAGCTAATGCTAATGCTTCCTTTTTTTTCATACCAGAAATAAGAGCTTGCATAGCAACATTTTCAACAGTCGTAAATTCTGGTAATAAATGATGAAATTGAAAAACAAACCCCATTTGCTTGTTTCTTATATGATTTTTTTCTTTTTCAGGTAATGTATGTATATTTTTCCCTAAAAACAAAATCTCTCCTGAACTTGGATTATCAAGGCCTGCTAATGTGTGCAAAAAAGTTGATTTTCCACTTCCAGAACTCCCCAAGATAGCAAGCAACTCCCCTTCTTCAATAGAAAAATTTACATTATCTAAAATACAAATTTCCTCTTGAGAAGTTGTAATTGTTTTACAAACATTATTCAAGGTATAAAGCATTATTCATACCTCAATGCCTCTGCAGGAACAAGTTTTGCAGCTTGTCGTGCAGGATAAATTGTTGCAAGAAAACACATAAACATGGAAGCAATACCAATTAATGCTGTATCAGCAAAACTAATCAATACAGGTAAATGATCTGATGCGTATACACCAGCAGGTAATTCAATGAATTGATATTTTTTTAATAAAAATGCTAATGTTAACCCACCAATATACCCAATTATAGTTCCCATAAAACCAATAAGTGTACCTTGCATCATAAAAATTTTACGGATAGAAGAACTACTTGCTCCCATTGACATTAAGATTGCAATATCTTTTGTTTTTTCCATAACAAGCATAACAAGCGATGTGATAATGGAAAAAGAACCAACTAAAACAATTAATGCTAAAACAATAAACATTCCAATACGTTCAAGTTGCAGTGCAGCAAACAAACCAGCATTTATATCAATCCAGTTTTTTGCATATAAATATTCAGGTAATTTTTTTTGTAGTTCTTGTGTAAATTCTTTTGCTTTCATTGGATCTTTAAGAAAAATTTCAATGCCTGTAATCCGTCCACGAGGAACACCAATGAGTTCACGTGCTGATTGCAATGAAACAAAAGCTAAACGATTATCATAATCATTTAACCCTGTTTTAAAAATACCTGCAACTCTATACGCAACAATTTTAGGAACAAACCCTGCTGTTGTTCGTTCCCCACTTGGAGACATAAGATTTATTCTACTGCCAACTTGCAAGCCAAATCTATTAGCTAAATCTTCACCAACTACAATTCCTTGAGCACCATGTGGACGAATAAGATCATCAAGACTACCTGCTTTTAAATGCTGCAACATGGTAAGAGCTTCGTCTGCATTTTTAGGTTCAATACCACGAATAATTAAACCTGTTGCTCCTCTTGGACTAGAAAATAAAACTTCAGTATACAAAAATGGAGTAGCAGAACGTACTTGTGAAAGAGATTTAATCTCTTTCACTAAATCTACGTATCCACCACTCCCATTTTCATTAACATCTAATAATTCTGGAGCTAAACTTTGCACAAAAGCATGAGAATTTGCACCTAAAATTTTATTTCTAATATCCTCTGTAAATCCATTATACACTCCCATAACAACAACTAATGCACCTACTCCTATGGCAACGCCAAGAACTGACATTACAGAAATTACAGAAATAAATGCTTGTTGTCTTTTTGAAAAAAGATAACGAAGTGCAATAAAAAGTTCAAACCCCATTACTCACCACAATTATAATTCATGTCGTAAGTGAGGGAAGAAAATTACCTCACGAATAGAAGGTGAATCAGTTAAGAGCATTACTAAACGGTCAATACCTACACCTTGACCTGCGGTTGGAGGCATACCATATTCTAAAGCTCTAAGATAATCATCATCAAGAGGGCAAGCTTCTTCATCACCAGCAGCTTTTGCTTCCATTTGCTTTTGGAAACGTAAACGTTGGTCAACTGGATCATTTAATTCAGAAAAAGCATTTGCCATTTCACCACCAGCAATAAAGAGTTCAAAACGATCAGTAAGTTCTGGATTATCATCATTTCTTCTTGCAAGAGGAGAAATTTCAGCAGGATAATAATAAATAAACGTTGGTTGAATAAGTTTTGGTTCAACATCAATATCAAAAATCATTGATTGCAATTTGCCAATACCACAATTTTCAACATCTTTTTCACCACGAGAAATAAGATATGCTTTAACTGCTTCCATATCATTATAAAATTCAGGTTTATGACCACCTATTTTTTCTAATGAATCATGGAAAGTAATACGATTCCATTTTCCTTTGGTTAAATCAATTTCTTGTTCTTGATATGTTACAACTGTTGACCCACAAACAGTTTGTGCAATTCTTGAAAATAAATCTTCTGTAAGATCCATTAAATCCCAAAAAGTTGCATAAGCCCAATAAAATTCACACATAGTAAATTCAGGATTATGTCTTGTATCAGTACCTTCATTTCTAAAAGAACGGTTAATTTCAAAAACTTTTTCTAAACCACCAACAATAAGACGTTTCAAATAAAGTTCAGGAGCAATACGAAGATATAATTCCATATCAAGAGCATTATGGTGTGTTACAAATGGACGGGCAGCAGCACCACCAGCTAGTGGGTGCATCATTGGAGTTTCCACTTCAATAAAATCATGCTCTTCCATAAAATTCCTAAATTCACGCACAATGCGAGAACGTTTACGGAAAACATCACGAGCTTTTGGATTAACAATTAAATCAACATAACGTTGACGAAAACGCATTTCAACATTAGTAAGCCCTGCATGTTTATCAGGCAAAGGACGGAATGATTTAGAAAGTAATTGAATATAAGTACAAGAAAGTGTAAGCTCACCTGTTTTAGTACGGAATAATGTTCCTTTTACTCCGATAATATCACCTACATCTAATTTTTTAAAAACTTTAAAACTTTCTTCATCAAGGCGTGCTTTATCAGCATAACATTGCAAACGTCCTGTTCTATCTTGCAAGTGAAAGAAAATAACCTTACCAAAGGAGCGAGATGAAACCATGCGACCAGCTAAAACAAAAACTGTATCAATAGCTTCTAATTCTTCAGCACTGTACCCTTCAAATTCTGCTCTAATAACTCCACAGTTATCTTCTTTTTTAAAGCCATTTGGAAAAAGTGGAACACCTAAGTCCCAAATATCACATGATTTAGCAACGCAGTTTTTAATAACTTCGTTAAGCTCACCACGTTCTTGAAAACTTTCAAGCATTGGCATAAAATAAGGAACATGTTCAGAATGACTAGCAATTTTGATTGCTTTATTACTCTTATTTGGGGTACTCACAATTAAACTCCAACAAATAAATAAATTGATAAGGTATGAATAAAAAATATTATTTAATTTACGCACGATAGTCAAGCTAAACAACTATTATTTTTTTATTCCCTTAAAAACAATTATCCATTAAACTTTTAATATATTGTTTTATTTGTGAAATATATCTTAATATTTTTTTCAAAAGTATTTATTATTCATTGCTTATAAAATGGATAACATAAAGTATTATAACCAATTAAATTAAAAAAAGAATTACTTCTTATCACATTAAACTTTTTTAAATTTAATTTATTGACAACTATGTATGTTACAAGTTATTTTCTTTCATTGTTTTTATTTTTAATGTTTTAAATGTAAACGCTTTGTACCTGATACAAGCGTTTTTATTTAATAATAACCTTTTATCCAAAGAAAAAGGGAGACGGTATCATGGCTAAATGTTTAGGCAAATCCTTAACCTTTGAAGATATTTTATTAGTACCTGCATATTCCAATGTTACACCAGATCTTGTAAGCTTAGAAGCATGGTTAACCCCATCTATTAAGCTTCCTATTCCATTACTTTCTGCTGCAATGGATACTGTAACTGAATCAGCTATGGCTATCAGCATGGCAAGAAGTGGTGGTATTGGTATTATCCATAAAAATATGAGTATTGCAGAACAAAAACTTGAAGTTGAAAAAGTAAAAAAATCAGAAAGTGGTATGATTTTAGACCCAGTAACAGTTGGACCTGAAGACACTGTTTCAAAAGCTCTTGAGCTTATGCGTGATTATCGTGTAAGTGGTTTACCTGTTGAAAAAAATGATACACTTGTTGGTATTCTTACAAATAGAGATGTTCGTTTTGTAACACAACCTGATAAAACATTAGTTTGTGAAGTTATGACAAGAGATAATCTTGTTACTGTTCCTATGGGTACTACTTTAGAAGAAGCAAAAGAACATTTGCATGCACATAGAATTGAAAAACTTCTTGTTGTTGATGGTAATCGTAAACTTCGTGGTCTTATTACCATGAAAGATATTGATAAAGTTCAAAAATATCCTGATTCATGCAAAGATGATAAAGGTAGACTTCGTGTTGGTGCTGCTATTGGTGTTGGTAAAGAATGTGAAGAAAGAGCTTCTGAATTATTAGCAGCAGGAGCTGATGTATTAGTATTAGATTCAGCACATGGACATTCTGAAAATATTTTACGTGCTGTTCGTACTATCCGTACCTCATTTCCTCAAGCACAACTTATTGCTGGTAACGTAGCTACATACGAAGGAGCAAAAGCTCTTATTGAAGCTGGTGTTGATACTGTAAAAGTTGGTATTGGTCCTGGTTCTATTTGTACTACACGTGTTGTTGCTGGAGTTGGTGTTCCACAAGTTACAGCTATTATGGAAACAAGCCGAGCAACAAGAGAACACGATAAATGCCTTATTGCAGATGGTGGAATTAAATATTCTGGTGATATTGTAAAAGCTCTTGCTGTTGGTGCTAATGCTATTATGGTAGGATCACTTTTAGCTGGTACTGATGAAACACCAGGTGAAACCATTTTATATCAAGGTCGTACCTACAAAACATATCGTGGTATGGGTTCTATTGATGCAATGAAAGATGGTAGCTCTGACCGTTATTTCCAAGACAAATCTAAAAAATTTGTTCCTGAAGGTATTGTTGGTCGTGTTCCTTCTCGTGGACCAGCTTCTGATACCATTTATCAACTTATGGGCGGACTTCGTTCTGGTATGGGTTATCTTGGAGCTAAGGATATTCCTACTCTCTATGAAACAAGCCAATATGTAGAAATTTCTTCTGCTGGACTTAGAGAAAGTCATGTTCATGATGTTATTATTACAAAAGAAGCTCCTAACTATCGCATAGACCATTAATCACTTTAACATTAATATAGGTTAATTATGTCAAAAGTAATTATTATTGACTATGGTTCACAAGTAACACAACTTATTGCTCGTCGTGTACGTGAAGCTGGTGTTTATTCTGAAATTCATCCTTGCCAAGTAAAAGCAGAAAAAATTAAAGCAATGCAACCTGATGCAATTATTTTATCAGGTGGCCCTGCTAGTGTAGGTGAAGAAGATGCTCCAACTCTTGATATGGGATTATTAGAAATTGGTGTTCCAGTTCTTGGTATTTGTTATGGAATGCAATTACTTGCTCACAATCTCGGCGGAGAACTCTCTCAATCAGAAACAAGAGAATATGGTCCTGCTGATTTAGAACTTTCTGATTCATGTAGCCTTTGGAAAGGAATTGAAAAAACTTCCCGTGTATGGATGAGTCATGGTGATAAAGTAAGTAAAGTTCCAGCTGGTTTTAAAATTTGTGGTAAAACCTCTACCCTTGCTATTGCTGCAATGTGCAATGAAGAACGTAAAATTTATGCACTCCAATTCCACCCAGAAGTTCATCATAGTTTAGACGGAACAACAATGATCCGTAACTTCCTTTTTGAAGTTGCTCATCTTACTGCAGACTGGAATATGCATAACTTTGCAGAACGTGTTATTGAAGAATGTCGTGAAAAAGTAGGCGATGGTCATGTTATCTGTGCATTATCAGGTGGTGTTGATTCTACTGTTGTAGCTGTTCTTTTAAATAAAGCAATTGGTCATAGATTACATTGTATTTTTGTAAACAATGGTGTTCTTCGTGAAAATGAAGGAGAAGAAGTTGTTAATTATCTTCGTGAACATTTTGATTTAAACCTCAAATATGTTGATGCAAGTAAACTTTTTCTTGATAAATTAACAGGAATTGATGACCCAGAAAAAAAACGTAAAATTATTGGACATACCTTTATTGATGTTTTTGAAGAAGAAGCAAATGCCATTAAAGCAAGTGGTGTTAGTGTAAAATTCCTTGCACAAGGCACATTATACCCTGATGTTATTGAATCTGTTTCCCATAAAGGTCCAAGTGCTGTAATTAAAAGCCACCACAATGTTGGGGGACTTCCTGAAAAAATGGATATGGATCTTATTGAACCACTTCGTGAACTTTTTAAAGATGAAGTTCGTGCAGTTGGTGCTGAATTAGGTATTCCTGAATCTGTTTTATGGAGACACCCATTTCCAGGACCTGGTCTTGCTATCCGTATTATTGGAGAAATTACAGAAGAACGTCTTAATATTTTACGCAAAGCTGATACTATTGTGCAAGAAGAATTACGTGCATCAGGCTGGTATCGTAAAGTATGGCAAGGCTTTGCAGTTCTTTTACCACTTAAAACTGTTGGCGTTATGGGTGATGGCAGAACCTATGAAAGTGTTATTGCCCTTAGAATAGTTGATAGTGTTGATGCAATGACAGCTGATTGGTCAAGAATTCCTGAAGATGTTCTTGCGAAAATGTCTACAAGAATTATTAATGAAGTTCGTGGGGTAAACCGTGTTGTTTTAGATATTTCTCCAAAACCACCAAGCACCATAGAATGGGAATAAAATAACTTCTAATAAAAACTTTTACACAATATCTTTTTATTCTTATAAAAAATTCTAAAAAAAATCGTCTTATTAAAGACGATTTTTTTTATCAAAAATAAAAAATAATTTAAAAAAATACCCCCGATATTACATACTTAAAATTTTATAGTAGTTTCAACTAGTTGATATTTATATAATATATTTAATTTTTTTTATATTGTTTTAATTTTATACTTACTATACTATTTTTTCCGAAATTATTATTTTTATATTTACATAGTTTAGGTTTACCATGAAAAAAATACTTACCAAATGGATTATATTTTTAGTTTTTATCTCACTTATATTATTAATTATTATTAATACTATGTTAAAAGTAAATACTGAACATTTACAACTTAAAAATATATCTAAAGATTATTTTTGGCAGATTATTTCTCTTTCCAATCAATGCCAACTTGATATTGAAAATGTAAAATATGATTTTTCTTTAACCTGTTTAAGACATGCGGAAGCTGCTGCTTATATCATTCAAAATCAACCTAACATAATCAATAATCCACA
>SAMEA104404100__coassemble_1953_pt1 | contig 16752 bp, 13 predicted proteins | sample SAMEA104404100__metabat2_high_PE_071 | metagenome-assembled genome bin SAMEA104404100 (sample SAMEA104404100) | Balaenoptera acutorostrata
TAGAACAACAAATTCAAAATCTTACACAAAAAATTCAAACAAAAATTGCTCCTAATCAAATTCCAAGTAAAAAAAATCTTCGTCAATTACATAACTTAGCTGATTTAGCACCTATTTTTACACAAGAACTTGATCCACTTTTTTATCAACAAATTACAGAAGAAAGTTTTTATACCCCAAAACCAAGTTTTAGGATTAATACACAAAAAACAAAAGAATTACCTTCTTTTATACAATCACTTAGTACAAGTATTTTTTTCTGTGAAGAACAAGAAACAATTCAGTTAAAAGACCTTGAGGAACAAGGCTATATTTCCAGACAAGGCGTAAGCTCTGCTCTACTTACCGAAGAATTAGTAAACTTTTACCATGCACAAAACTTAAAAAATGGTGTTTGGGATATGTGTTGCGGACGAGGGGGAAAGAGTTTAGGTTTATTAGAAAAAAATATTCCTGTTCTTTTTGCCACTGAACCCAATGCACAAAGGATACAAGATTTTCAAAACCAATTACAACGCTTATCCTTAAAAGAACCATATATAAAACAAGGCCTTGCACAAGATATTGCTATTAATTTTCCCCCAAGCATAGAAAAAAATTTTTCTCTGCTTTTGCTTGATAGCCCTTGCTCAACGTCAGGAACAATCGCAAGAAATCCAGAAGTAAAATATAGAATAACACAAGAAAATTTAACACAAATTCTTCAAACACAACAAGAACTTTTAGAAACAGCTTGGAACATCGTAGAAGAAAATTCTTTTCTTTGCTATTGCACTTGTTCTCTTTTTCAAAAAGAAAATAAAACACAAATCCAAACATTTTTAAAAAAACATAACAATGCACATTGTCTTTTTGAAAAATACCTTATCCCATCAAATCTTGACCCAAAACTCAAAGGACATGATATTCTTTTTTATGCAATACTACAAAAAATAGCATAACTATTTAGGGTGTATTTTTAAAATGATTTTATTTTTTCTTTGGGGGAAATGATTTCCCCCAACCCCCTCAATCAGGTAACGTTATTGAAACAAGTTTCAATAGCGTTACCTATTATAGAGCTTTGATAGAAGTCTTTCCTCTAAAAATAAAAAAGTTATTTATTTTAGCATATTGAATATAAGTATCTTATGTGCATTATTAAAAAATAAAGTATAATAATTGTAAATAAGTTAAAAATACACCTTAATAAAAAAACTATTTATGTTATTTTTTTATAATATAAAAAAACCAAAACTCTTTTGTACTCAAAAGAATTTTGAATTAAAAAGTTTTGTGGGGAGAGTTTGCAAAAATAGAAATTTTGAGAGGATAGAAAGTTTATGAGAAGAACTTTTTCAAAAAGTTCCTCTCACAAAAAAATCCTATGCAAAATATTCTTGAATAACAGTATCTAAATCTTCAAAACTACGACATTTTATTAACGCTTGGCGAACAAGTTTTGCATTTTCTAAATGTCGCACATAACGCGGAACAATAGTACGCATTTGCAAGACAGCTCTAAAAGGACAAAATTCCTTTGCATAGGCTAGATGTTGCATAATTAATGTATATAAATCTTTTTTTATTTCATCAGGTGATTTTGGATATACTATTTCATATTCTGGAATAGTATCATAAGAACAATTATTTTCCATTACATATTGATATAACTTTTTATGCTCATCAAAAATGCGAGGATTACTCATAGCTCCTCTAGCATACATAAGCCCATCAACATTAGTTTTCATTAAAACGCGTATTCCATCGCGTGCTGTGAATAAATCACCACTAGCAATAATAGGTATTTCCACCAATTCTTTTAAGCGTATTAAAGCATTATAATCTGGCTCTCCACTAAAAGCTTGTTTTGCGTATCGAGGGTGCAAGGTTATCCAATCTGCTCCTAAATCTTGTAAACGCAAGGCAACTTCTTCATACACATTTTCATTTAATTGATACCCTAAACGAATTTTAAAACCTATTTTATGTGTACTATCTTTATGTACTTCATCAATAACAGCTTTTGCCACATCAAAAAAATTAGGTAAATCACGAAGCATAGCAGAACCTGCTCCAGTTTTTACGACTTTAGTTACAGAACAACCAACATTAACATCATAATATTGAAAGCCATGTTCTTTAAGAACTTGTACTCCTTTTTGCATAAAATCAGCTTCTGCCCCAAAAATCTGCACAACAACGGGCTTATCTTGTGGAATTGTTTGCAAAAGATTTTTGGTATTCTTTCCACCATAAACAAGCCCTTTTGCACTCACCATTTCTGTACAAGTAACACTTGCCCCATGCTCACGACAAAGCAAGCGAAAAGGTAAATCAGACCAACCAGCCAAAGGAGCAAGCCAAGGAGTTTGCGGAGTAATTAAATTTTTCATATTAAAACACTATCATATAATAAAGCACAGCCACAAGAGCCAAACTCATTATCCTTGAAAATTGGTTATAGAAAATAAGTTTTACAGCAAAACCAGTAGGATAATAACTTGCATACGCTGGCAACTGATGTCTAATACCACGCATAGGCGTTGACAAAACATTGCCAATTAAAAGAGCAAGCACAACTTCATTTGCTGTAATACTTCCTGCTTGATACGCAGTACCACCAGCAATTAAAGATGCCCGTAATTCTGCTGCCATATAAAAAACAATAATACTAATACTTTCAGGCTTTAAAAAATCAAAACCTAAATTTTCCACTAAAAATTTCTCAAATAAATCAAAATATCCAAAATGTTGCAAATAATACATTACAAAATAAATTGGAATACCAATAAAAAGCATACGTGGCATACGTTTTTTAAATCGTTTCCAAGCTGATTGTAAAGCTTTTTGCCATGGAGGTATTTCTTCTGCAAATTTTTGTGTTACACCAAGAGTACGCACATTACTTGCTGGTAATAAAAAACGACCAACAAAAATGGTTGCCACTGTTCTACAAACAGCTGTACACATAGAAATAAGCGTATAAATAACAGCAGCTTTGCCAATAAGAGCAAAACTCATCAGAAAAAAAGTAGGAATATGAGTAAGAGTTGAGGGTAAGCTATTAAATAAATTTGATATTATTACTTCTTTTTCTGATAATTTTTTATCATACAAAGCTTCGCCAAGCATAGCATTAGCCGACGCTGGAGAAAATAATGCCACAGCAAAAGCAGCCGCCGAAACATCGCTTAAATGAGCGTATCGCACAAAAGGCTTTGTTATTTTTGCTATTTGTTTTGTAATATTAAAAGCTTCTAATAAAGAGGCTAAAAATACCCCAAGAGCCAAGCCTGTAAAAATATTAAGTAAGGGCTTTAAAGGTGGAATAACAGCTAAAAAATCTTGCATTAATGTGCTTCACCCCAATTTTTACCAACACCATAATCAACCAAAAGCGGAACAGATAATTTTTTACCTAATGGTGCTATATTCATCATTATTTCTGCCATGCGTTTACCTGCTTTTTCTGCATTTTCTTGTGGAACTTCTAAAATAAGTTCATCATGAATTTGCAATAAAAGTCTTGCACCCCATTCTTTTAATGTTTTATCATTATACACAGCAAGCATTGCAAGTTTAATAATATCTGCTGCACTTCCTTGAATAAGCGTATTTATGGATTGTCTTTCTGCCATTGCTCGTGCTTGATGATTATTTGAAACTATATCTGGTAAAGAACGTTGTCTACCTGCAATGGTAACAACATAAGCATGTTCGCGTGCAAAATTTTCTACTTCTTCATAAAAAGTTTTTATAGTATGGAAACGCTCAAAATACACTTCCATAAAATGCTTTGCCTCTTGCATGGAAATACCTAAATCTTGTGATAATTTCCTTGCACCCATACCATAAAGCAAACCAAAATTAATGGTTTTTGCATGGCGACGCATATCACTTGTAACATCTTGTATTGCAACATCATGGAGTAAAGCCGCTGTTCTTGCATGAATATCTTCATTTTGCATAAAAGCAGAACGCAATGCTTCTTCCCCTGAACAATGAGCTAATACACGCAATTCCACTTGTGAATAATCAGCCGAAACAAGCAAATAGCCCTCTTTAGCTGTAAAACATTTTCGCATACGTTTACCAAGTTCACCACGAACAGGAATATTTTGTAAATTTGGATTACTTGAGGATAAACGCCCTGTTCCTGTTCCTGTTTGATTAAATGTCGTATGAATACGGTGGCTTATATCTGCTATTTTAGGTAATGGCTCTAAATATGTTGAACGTAATTTTTCTAATTTACGAAATTCAAGCAAATCTTCAATAATAGGGTGAGAACCTGCTAACTTTTCAAGAACTTCTTGCGACGTGGACGCCTGCCCACCTTTTGTAGATTTTGCTTTTGTTAGTCCAAGCTTTTCAAATAATATTTCCCCTAATTGTTGACTAGAGCGAATATTAAAGGTTTGTCCTGCTCTTTCATAAATTTTTTCTGTTAGCTTTTCTAAATCTTTTTGCACTTCTTCTAAAAATTCAGCAAAGGCTGACATATCAATTTGTATGCCCTCTTTTTCCATAGCAAAAAGCACAGCAAGCAAAGGCATTTCCATTTCTGCCATAAGCTTTAATAAAGAACGCCCTTCCATTTGCCCCACAAAATGCTCGTACAAAGAAAAAGCCACCTTTGCAGGATTTTGCATAGACAAAGCAAAATCTTGAGCATGGCTTTTAAAAAGACTTTCCCACGTATAATTTTTTTCATCAGCAGAAAGCAACCATGCTGCAATGCTTAAATCAAAAAAAACATTTTTCGTACCAAAAGTTTCCCAAAGCAAAGGATATTGATGATATAATGTCTTTACATCACAACTTATTAGAAGTTCTGCCTCACTAAAAAATGGAATTAACTCCGTAAATTCCCCTTGATAAAGATATTCTTCTTTTTCTTGTATTATATCTTTTTCTACTATTTCTTGTTTATTATGCTCTTTTTGTTCTTCTTGTAAAAAAGCCAATAAACTATTTTGATTATTTTGTTCTGTTTTCTTTACTTTTTCTTGTGCTAATGTATGGAGAATTACTTGCACAGCTTTTGGCGTTTCCCCTAATGCTAAATAACAACCTTGTTCATTGACAATAAAAGCAATACTTTTTCCCTTTGCACTTGGTAATGTTTCTTTATTAATAATTGGTAAGTTTTTTTCTTCTATTTGCTCTTGTTTATTTTCAAGTTCAAGAGTTTGCTCTGTATTAGAAGTTAATTCAACACCAAACAAAGAACCTTGCAAACTTTCTTGAGCAACAATTTTTTTACTTTGTAAAATATTTTTTTTGCTTAACTCAAGAAAATCTTTTGTTAAAGAATTTAATTCATATTCTTTAAAAAAGTTTTTAACATCTTGTTCATTATTTGCTTGTACTTCCATTTCTTGCAAAGGTAATTGACAACAATTTGTATCTAATGTTGTCAATTTTCTAAACAAGAACATAATATCAAGATTACCGTCCATTTTCTTTTTTACTGGAGCAGGTAAATTAACAAAATTATCGCGTATTGCCTCAAGACTTGGAAAATCTTGAAATAATTTTATGGCTGTTTTTTCCCCTATTCCTTTTACTCCCGGAATATTATCCGCACTATCCCCTATCAATGCTTGCACATCTGGCCATTGACTAGGCTTTAATCCTGTTTCTTCTGTAAAAGAAGTTTCTGTAACTATTTTTTCTTCCTTACTAGCAGGATCCCACATAATAACATTTTCATTAAGGCATTGTTTCAAATCTTTATCCATACCAATTATTACAACAGGACGCTCTTTTGAATAATGCTTTGCTAAAGAGGCTATATAATCATCTGCTTCTGCTTCTTTAGAAACTTCCACTCGAATACCCAATTTTTTCAACATTTCCTTTGTTGGCTCAAATTGCATTTTTAATTCTTCAGGTGCAGGGGGACGATTAGCCTTATACTCTGGAAAAGCCTCATGCCGAAAATGCTTGCCTTGCCCATCAAGAACAAAAAGAAAATATTGTGGTTTTTCTTCACGAAAAATTTTAAAAACTGTTTTTCCCACAATATGAATTGATCCCGTTGGAAAAGAATCAGATCGTGCCATGCGAGAATTAGCAAAAAAACCACGAAAAATAAAAGCATTTCCATCCATTATATATAAAGGTTCTTGCGTAAAACCAAATTTTTCTTTTAAAGACATAAATATTCCTATAAGATAAGCTAAATAATACATTTTTATAGCCTAGCTATAATGAGATTTCAAGTATTCAAAAAAGACATTTTATTTTTAGAAGGTTATAGTTAATTGAAAGGAGAACTTTTGAAAAAGTTCCCCTCTCAAACTCTCCCCTCAAAACTTTTTAATCCAAAATCCCTTTTGCGTGCAAAAGAGATTTTGTTTTTCAACTAGTTATATTACATTATTATAATTTTATTTTGTATAGAGTGTGTTTTTAAATAATTTGGAAACACATTCTATATTTGTTAAATAAAAAAACTCTTTTGTTTACAAAAGAGTTTTTAGGTAAAAGTTTTGTAAGGGGGTATAGGGGGAGAAACTTTTTTAAAAGTTTTCCCCCTAAAAAATAAAAATAAAAATTACTTTTATAAATTTTTATAAACTTCACTTGCTCTTTTGTGGCTTTTTTCTAAACGAGCATACAAGCTTTTTTTGTATCCTTCAAAATCAGTAATTGGGCGAGTTGCAACGCCAGAATCCATAGCAGCTTTTGCTACGGCAATAGTTTCCCATTCTAAAATTCGAGGATCAAGAGGTTTTGGAATAATATAATCAAAGCCAAAACTAAAATCTTGGTTTGCATAGGCTTTTTTTACTTCACTTGGAACTTCTTCTTTAGCTAGGGCTGCAAGAGCTTTTGCTGCAGCAATTTTCATTGCTTCATTGATTTCCGTTGCTCCTACATCTAATGCACCTCTAAAGAGGAAAGGAAAACCTGATACATTATTGATTTGATTAGGAAAATCACTTCTTCCTGTACCTATAATACAATCAGGAACAGCTTTTTTTGCATCATCATAACTTATTTCAGGGTCAGGATTAGCACATGCAAAGATAAGAGGATTTTTATTCATGGTTTTTACCATATCCCCATTGATAACGCCTTTTTTTGAAAGACCTAAAAATACATCAGCATTTTTCATAGCTTCTGCCATTGTGCAGTTTTCTTTTTGAGCATAGCGTTTTTTGTATTTATTAAGATCTGTTCTACCAATATGAATTAACCCTTTTGAATCAAACATAAAAATATTTTTACGTTTAATACCAAGTGCAACATAGAAATTTGCACAAGCAATAGCAGCAGCACCTGCACCAGAAATAACTATTTTACAAGAAGAAAGTTTTCTTTTTGTTAATTCACAAGCATTAATAAGCCCTGCTCCTGTAATTACTGCAGTACCATGCTGATCATCATGGAATACAGGAATATTCATTTCTTTTTTTAAACGATCTTCAATATAAAAACATTCAGGAGCTTTAATATCTTCTAAATTTATACCACCAAAAGTAGGCTCAAGAGCTTTAACTATTTGACAAATTTTTTTAGGATCTTTTTCATCAAGTTCAATATCAAAAACATCTACATCAGCAAACATTTTAAATAAAAGCCCTTTACCTTCCATAACAGGTTTTGCGGCTTTTGGACCAATATTACCAAGACCTAAAACAGCTGTACCATTAGAAACAACAGCAATTAAATTTGATCTTCCAGTGTAACTATCAACTTTTGTTTCATCTTCATAAATTTTCATACAAGGAACAGCAACACCGGGTGAGTATGCCATTGATAAATCTTTTTGTGTATCACAGCTTACAGTTGGAATTACTTCAACTTTTCCTTTACGTGGAAATTCATGGTAATCTAATGCTTCTTGGTCAGTATAAAGTGCCACATTTAGCTCCTTCTATTCTAAATTAGAAAAATGATATATCTTATTATATATAATATTTTTTATAAAATAGTTTTTTAAACACAAAAATTAAATAATATTAAAAAAAAGTGGCAAAGCCTTTGCTCTGCCACTAAATATTGATTGGTATAATAATTATACTTCTTCAATGGTAATTGCGTCGTGTTCGCAAACACCTGTACAGGATTCACAACCAAGACAGTCGTCTGGGTTTTGTGCTTCGCACTTACCGTCAACAATTTCATAAAGGCTTACTGGACAGATGTCTACACATTCTCCACAGCCAACGCATTTGTCAGTATCAACACTAACTGAATAACCCATGATGTCCTCCAAAGTTAGCCATGCTAACATTATGAATTACCACTTAAGTGGTCTTATTCAAATAGCTTGCTGTGAATAATCTGTCAAGTATAAAATTAAATTAACTATTTAAATATGTTTTATAATTTTACTTACTTAGAAAGTAAATTCATAAATTTTGCAATGTTTTCTGCACATTGTTTTGTATATTCTTCTTTTGAAAGAGTTTGTTTTTTCTCTTTATCAATAATTGTATGTGGTTTATTTTGTAAATTTTCTTTTGGTGTTACTCCAAATTCAGAAGGGAAATTTCCTGAAAAATACATTTCTTGGAAACCAGAAAATTTTAAAGCATGAGCTGTTGCATCTAAAATAGCAAATTCATCTGTTATTTTGCCTAAATCTTTTGCTTTTATAAGACCAGCTAAACATTCCCCACCTTGTGTGCAAGAAATATGACCATGCATATTTGCAAGAATCATAGCATCCATAATTTCTTGTTCTGTAACTTGAATAACATTAAAATCACCACCCAAAGCCTCATATTCTGCCACAAGTTTTTGTACTCGTGGAAAAGATACAGGATTACCTATCATAGCAGCTTGAGCAACACTTGCTTTAACCTCAACAGGTTTGTAACTACGCGTTTCTTTTGGTTGATTATAATATTGATAAACTGGATCAGCATGATGAGATTGCACGCCAAATAAACGTGGTAATGCGTCAATAATATCAAGTTTTTTCATTTTGATTAAACCTGACATAATTGCTGTAATGTTACCAGCATTACCAATTGGAACAAAAAGTGCTTTATTTTGTAATTGCCAGCGATATTCTTGTGCAACTTCATAGGCATAGGATTCTTGTCCTAAAATACGCCAGCTATTTTTAGAATTTAAAAGAGCAACACGATAATTATTGGCAAGATATTCAACAACTTTCATGCAATCATCAAAAACTCCGGGAATTTGCAAAACAGTTGCACCACTTCCAAGAGGTTGTGATAATTGTTGTGGAGTTACTTTTCCTTCAGGTAAAAGTACGACTGTTTTAATTGGATCTCCAACATACGCACCATAAAGAGCTGCTGCAGCTGATGTATCCCCAGTAGAAGCACAAATAGTTAAAACATTATCCCATTTATATTTACGTACCATTGCTTTTAAATAACTAAATGCACCAGCCATACCTCTATCTTTAAAGGAAGCAGAAGGATTTTGTCCTTCATGTTTAAAAGCAAAATTAAGCTTAAGTTTTTCTTTTAATGCTTTAGAAGCTTCAACAATAGGACTATGTCCATCACCTAAATAAAGAATATCTTCTTCCTCTAAAACAGGTGCCATTAATTCATAAAAGCGGAATATACCTTTTAACGCATGGCAATTAGTAGCACGGCGTTCATCAAAAAGTTTTTGCCATTCTTTGCCTGATTTTTCTTTGTGTTTTTCAAATTCTAAATCGTTTAAAAGAAGAACACCACCACAATCAGGGCAAGTATATAATAAATTATCAATGCCATGATGTTTTTGACATTTTGTGCAAACATACTCCATTTCATGGCGAACTTTTGGAAAATCAGACATTATTCTATCCTTTTTTATGCTTTTATATCTTGTTCAACGTGTTTAGAAATTATTTGTGCAATTTCATTATAATGATAATGTATAGTCTTACGTATAATTTCAGGATCTTTTGTAAAAATAGCGTCCACTACGGCTTTATGTCTTTCATAAAAATGTGATGGATCACTTATAGCTCGCCAATAAGGATAACAAAGAAATTTTGAAATGTTTGAGCATGAAAGTCTTGACATTTGAATAAGTTGCTCATTATCGCAATGGCTCAATAACATATTATGCAAAAGTTCATCAAGTTCTTGTAATTCATCTACATCTTTCACTTTTGAACTTTTATCTTTTATTGTTTCTAAAATATGTGATAAATCATTATAATCTTCTTCTGTCCAAAGATGCAAAGACATAATAATTCCTTCACTTTCCAAAATAGCTGAAATACTATATCCATTTAATATTTCTTTTGGTGTTAATATACGTATTGTTTTTCCTTTTTGTGGTTCTGCTGATACTAAACCTTCTTGAACTAAAATTTGTAAAGCTTCGCGAATTGGAGCACGGCTAATACCAAGCATTTGAGAAAGTTCTGCTTCCTTAATAGGATCACCAGGACGCAACTTTCCTTGTTGAATTAATTTACGTATATATTGATTAACCTGTAATGAATATGTTTGTTTTTGAAAATCCATAACTACCCTAAAAAAATAAGATAAAAATAAAGTTATAGGGATAAGACTTTCTTGTCAATCGTCTTATCTATAAATATTTTTATATTTATTTATTAAAATGTTGACAGAATATTAAATAAATTATAAATAAAAATTGTCGACATTAATACATTATTATATTTTAAACTAACCTTTAACTATGACAAGTTCTTCTTGCCATATCTAATGAGAGATTTTTATGAACTTAGCAAAATTTGAAAGACGTGGATACGTAAAAGAAGCTACTCCAATCGAGTTCTTACCTAACTTCTCAAAAGCTCTTGGCAATAAAATTAATGTTTATATTAAACGTGATGATCTTTTACCTGGAACAAGTGGTGGTAATAAAACTCGTAAATTAGATTTTTGTATTGCTGATGCATTAGCAAAAGGTGCTGATACTATTATTACTTGTGGTGCTGTACAATCTAACCACTGCCGTTTAACTCTTTCTTGGGCTGTAAAAGAAGGACTTGATTGCTATTTAGTATTAGAAGAACGCGTAAAAAATAGCTATAAACCTGAAGCTTCTGGTAATAACTTCTTATTCCATTTACTTGGTGTAAAAGGAATTAGTGTTGTTGAAGGTGGCTCAAACATGATGGCTGAAATGGAAAAAGTTGCTGAAAAGCTTAAAGCTGAAGGCAAAAAGCCATACATTGTGCCTGGTGGTGCTTCAAATGCTCTTGGTGCATTAGGTTATGTAAGTTGCATGGAAGAAATTATGCACCAAATGTTTACACAAGGTTTAAAATTTGATCACATGGTTGTTCCAAGTGGTTCTGCTGGTACTCATGCTGGTATTATTGCAGGTATGATTGGTAACAATATTAATATTCCTGTTACTGGTATTGGTGTTAACCGTCCAAAAGCAAAGCAACAAGAAGCAGTTCATTCTCTTGCAAATCAAGCTCTTGAACTTATTGGTGTTGATGCACGTGTTCCAACTGATAAAGTTGTAGCTTATGATGATTATGTAGGACCTGGCTACTCTTTACCTACTGACGCTATGGTTGAAGCTGTAAAACTTCTTGCTACAACAGAAGGTATTTTACTTGACCCTGTTTATTCTGGTAAAGCTATGAGTGGTCTTATTGATCTTGCTAGAAAAGATTATTTCCCTAAAGGTGCTAACGTATTATTCTTGCATACTGGTGGTTCTCCTGCTCTTTATGCATACTTAGATTGCTTCAATAAATAATTTTTGTTATAACTCTTTTGAACAAAAAAATCTTAGGAGAATTTATGAAAGAAATTATTTTTACAGAAGAAGCACCAAAAGCTGTTGGCCCTTATTCTCAAGCAACCAAAGTAGGAAATATGGTTTACCTTTCAGGTCAACTTGGTTTAGATCCTGCTACTGGTAAATTAGCAGAAGGTGGCGTTGCAGCTCAAGCTAAACAAGCTCTTGCAAATATTCAAGCTCTACTTAAAAAAATTGGTGCAACCCCAGAACATGTTGTAAAAACAACTGTTTTTATTACTGATATGGCTAATTTTGCAGAAGTAAACACAGAATATGCAAAGGTATTTACAAAAGATTTTCCAGCTCGTTCTTGCGTTGCTGTTGCACAATTACCTCTTAATGGTCTTGTTGAAATTGAGTTAATTGTTGCTTTATAATTTTACTCCTTGTAAACCTCAACATATAAGTAAGCACTGGTTATCCAGTGCTTTTTTTATTTTTTATTTTTATTTCTTGAGAGGAGAACTTTTGAAAAAGTTCCCCTCACAAACTCTCCCCTCAAAACTTTTAATATAAAGCTTTTTGTATATAAAAGTAGTTTTGCATTTAAAAAAATTTTCTCTTTTTAAATAATGAAATATTATTATCTGACAGTATGTTATGATTATTTTAATTTAATTAGTTACAAATTAGATTATAGTATATTTTAACTATATTAGTTTTTTATACTATTTTTATTCAATCAAAAAAGAATATTTTCTTTCAAACAGCAAAAAATTAAACTTTTCCCTTGACCAATACTAATTTTGGTCTTAATTTTAATTGTTTAGTATATAATTTTATTTAACGTTTTAACTTTTATTATACTGGATTACTATTATGTCTCAAATTGATAGTGCCGAACTTGAAGAAATTTTCTTAGAATACGAAGTTCTTACAGCACAAATTGATAAACTTTTTGCTGATGTGCAAGGCAAATATCCACAAGAAGTTGCTTGCACAAAAACTTGTAGTGATTGTTGCCATGCCCTTTTTGATTTATCTCTTGTTGAAGCTATGGCAATTAACCGTGCTTTTAATGATAAATATAGCTTTGGTGGAGAACGTTCTCTTATTTTAGAAAGAGCTAGTGAAGCAGATAGAACACTTACTCGTTTAAAATACCACTATTTTAAAGACGCACAAAAAGGCCTTAGTGATGAAGAAATCATGTTAAAAGCTGCGTCCGAAAAAGTACGATGTCCATTGCTTGGTGATGATAATCTTTGTGTTTTATATGAACACCGTCCTATTACTTGCCGTATTTATGGCGTTCCTACTGCCATTCATGGTAAAGGCCATGTATGTGGAAAATGTAATTTTGGCAAAGGGGGACAATACCCAACATTACAACTAGATAGAATTCAAGACCGTTTAGCTGTAATGAGCCATAAAATAGTAAAAGTTTTAGGTTCTAAATATAAAGAACTTCATCATGTATATGTTCCTGTTTCTATGGCACTAATTAATAAATATGATAATGCATATTTAGGTTTGAAAACAGAAGAAAAACCTAAGAAAAAAATGAAATCTCCTTTGGAATAGTAGGTATAATATGAGTTTAAATATTCCTGCTTCTGTTTATCGTGATAGCACCCCCCCAGAACTTACCGAAGAACAAGAAGCATTAAAAAAAGATTTATATGAAAAAATTTCTCCTCGCCGTAGAAAATTTATTGATAAAATTGGGTATGAAAATTGGGATCCATTTCCAAAACCTAATGACCCTATGGAAGTGAGAAAAGATATTTCCAAAAGAACTACACAAGAACTTATTCGTGAGTTCTTTCAATCTCGTCCTAAAGAAGAAAACCAAAGTAATGCCTATCGCCAAGCAGCTCTTGAATTAGCTCTTGGAATTATCAACAAAGATGAGAAATTTTTAGGCTATTTTGATTTTGCTATTTGGTACTATAATCTTCTTGAAAAAGAAGGTTTTATGGACGAAAATAAAAAGTAATATAAAGGAATAACTATGAAAGACCGTTACGATTCTTTAGATGAATATATCAAAGATTTACAACAAGAAATTTCTGAAAGTGATAACTGTGCTAATCACTATTACCAATTAGGTATGGCTATGCTTGCAAAGCATGATTACATGGAAGCAGAAGACGCATTTTTAAATGCTGTTCGCCTTTCACCTCGTCTTGCTGAAGGCTTTGTGCAACTTGGTGGTTTATGTTTACAACGTGGTGATTATGAAGGTTGTCTTCGTTATAATACAGAAGCCTCTAATATTCGTGCAAAATATGCTGTTCCTCAAGCAAATATTGGATTCTGCCATTTACAAATGGGAAATATCAAAAAAGCAAAAACAGCTCTTATGAAAGCTCTTTCTTGGGATCCTGAATTTTTACAAGCAAGAACAACCCTTGCATCTGCTTATTTTATGGAAGGCAATTATGACGCTTGCATAGAAGAAAGCAATAATGTTATCCGTACACAACCAGCTTTTGGCCCTGCTTGGAATAATATTGCTCTTGCATATTTTGAAAAAGGAGACTTCCAAAAAGCTGATGAGGCTATAAATCAAGCTGCAAAATGTGGCTATGAAGTTCACCCTGACTTTGTAAAACAAGTTAAAGAAAAAATATAAATTTATTTACTTAGTTATTTTCTTGAGAGGAGAACTTTTGAAAAAAGTTTCCCTCTCAAACTCTTCCCTCAAAACTTTTTAATCCAAAAGCTCTTTTGCATGCAAAAGAGCTTTTGTTTTTCCTACTAGTAAGAAATATTGCTAGAGAATAAATATATAGAGATATATTTAAGAAAATTATTTCATTTTCACCATTACGACAAAAAACTACAAATAAAAAACAGTATAAACCTCAAAAAAAAGCCGTATTATCATACGACTTTTTTATTTAATGAATTATATAAGGATTAACCTATTTTAAAATATTCAAAACCCAAAGCATTTAATTTTTCTTTATTATATAAATTTCTTCCATCAAAAATTACAGGTTCTTTTAATAAAGCTTTTACTCGTTCAAAATCAGGTCTGCGAAATTCATTCCATTCAGTTAAAAGAAGCATACAATCACAATTTTCAATACAATTATAAACATTATCAGCATATTCAATTTTATCAGCAAAAATTTTCTTTGCTGTATCCATTGCTTTTGGATCATAGCCACAAACTTTTGCACCTGCTTCTAATAACGCATTAATAATTGTAATAGCAGGAGCTTCTCGCATATCATCAGTTTTTGGTTTAAAAGAAAGTCCCCAAATACCAATACGTTTATTTTTAATGTCCCCATGATAATAATGTAAAATTTTATCAATAAAATGATAACGTTGCTTAATATTTACAGTATCAACGGCATCAATAATAGTCATGGTACAACCATTTTCTTTTGCTGTATTTGAAAGAGCTTTCACATCTTTTGGAAAACAACTTCCACCATAACCTAAACCAGGAAATAAAAATTTATTCCCAATTCTTTGGTCAGTTGACATACCAACCCTTACCATTTCAGCATCTGCTCCAACTTTTTCACACAACAAAGCTATTTCATTCATAAAAGATATTTTTGTTGCTAAAAAAGCATTTGAAGCATATTTCGTCATTTCCGCTGATTTTATATCCATAATAATGATACGATTTGCTGTTCTAAAAAAAGAAGCATACACTTCCTGCATAATTTCAATGGCTTTTTTACTATCTGACCCAATAATAACCCTATCAGGATATAAAAAATCATCAACAGCATTACCTTGTTTCAAAAATTCAGGATTTGAAACAACATCAAATGGATACTGTGTATTTTCTTCAAGTATTTTTTGTATTTTTTCAGCAGTTCCAACAGGCACGGTTGATTTTGTTACAATAACTTTATACCCATTCATTGCCTTAGCGATTTCTTTTGCAACGTCAAAAACATATTGCAAATTCGCTGCTCCATGTTCATCTTGTGGCGTACCAACAGCAATAAAACATACATCAGATTTTTGCACAGCACTTTTAAGATCAGTTGAAAAACTAAGGCGCTTTTCTTTTACATTAACTTTTAAAAGTTCTTCTAAACCAGGCTCATAAATAGGTATAATTCCTGCTTTTATTGTTTCAATCTTTTGTGCATTATTATCCACACAAGTAACATAGTTACCCATATCAGCAAAACAAGTTCCTGTAACTAATCCCACATATCCAGTACCTATTACAGTAATTTTCATTATATATACCTCTTACTAGTGAGCTTTTTATAAAGTTTGCGATAAAGCCAAATATATATTTTATATTTAATATTCTTTGGCGAAGCACATTTAGCTTTATTCCAATTAATAGAGTTATCTTTATGAATTAACGATAATAAAAATGATAAATCATCAAATTCTTTTTTAGTAAAATTAAATTTATTAATTAAATCATTATCATCTATTAAAAAGTGCATAAATTTATTATAACTTTTTAAAAACATTAGTTCAATTTGATCTTTATACATAGGAAAATTAGCATAAAGATAATACCGAAAAAGTAACATCTCATAATTTCTTTTAAAATTTGAAGAACTTGTCCAAATTCCCTGACTATGTATCCTATACGCTGAAACCAAATTATCAGAAATATAAATTTTACCATTCATTAATAATAATAAAAATCTATAATCTTCACCTCTAAAAACACTATTAAAAGGAGTTGTTACATTATCAATAAAACTTTTAGGAACACCCTCTTTAAAAATAGCGTTTCTATATACAATAGCTGAAGTATGTACAAAAGGACATTCTTCTTTAAAAAAATCTAAAAGTTCAAATGTATTATTTACTTTACTTTTATGAACAATTTTATTTTGAAATTTATTATCAATATATAAATAAGTATTATTTCCATACATCGAATAATCAATATTTTTTTCTAAAAAATCTACACCATTTTGTAAATGATTTTCATCTAACCAAAAATCATCACCATCTAAAAAAGCAAAATATGGAGATTTAACGTATGAGAATAAAACATTACTTGCAGCTAAACAACCTTCATTTTTTTCTTTTAAAATTACTTCTATTTTTTCAGGGTATTGTAAAGCATATTTTTGTAAAATTGTTCGAGTCTTATCA